>Ga0214923_10000431_pt1 | contig 64007 bp, 57 predicted proteins | sample LL1510_MetaG_FD_177993 | JGI IMG/M metagenome (GOLD analysis project Ga0214923, IMG submission 177993) | Freshwater microbial communities from Lake Lanier, Atlanta, Georgia, United States - LL-1510 | ecosystem: Environmental > Aquatic > Freshwater > Lake | place: USA: Georgia | collected...
ATAATATTGGTAGCTCTCTCGAATTTCAAGAGGTGTATCGACAAATTCCAAGTTTGGTTCAAGATTCAGGCTTTTGAAGAGGGCCAGGACCAAGTCCATGAAAGTGCGGGCTCGTCCGCTGCCCAGGTTGTAGATGCCTGAGGGATGCTCATGGGTCATAAACCATAGGCAAACGGCCGCAACATCATCAACAAACACAAAATCCCGGCTTTGATGCCCATCCTGCACATCCGGGCGATGCGATCGAAACAACTTAACCTTTCCGGTTTCTTGAATCTGCCGGTACGCATGCCAGACCACCGAGGCCATTCGGCCTTTGGGGCCTTCGCCCGGACCGTAAACATTAAAAAATTTGAGGCCAGCCCAGCGCAAAGGGGTGCGTGTCTGCTCGCTCACCCATAAATCAAACCGATGCTTGGACCAAGCATAAGGGTTCAAGGGGCGGTATCGTTCCAGACCTTCGGTTCCGTCTTTGAATCCCTGCTCACCCCCTCCGTAGGTAGCGGCCGACGACGCATAGACCAAGGGCAAGCCAAAGGCGGCACATACCTTCCAAACCTCCTTGGAATAATTCAAATTCAAGCGCTCGAAGACTTCCTCGTCCCCTAGCATGGTATCGGTCCGCGCACCCAGATGAAAGACCTGCTGAACATAAGCCTGGTTCTGATGCAACCATTCCGGAAATGCATCCCGATGAACGGTCTGGCCGGTCAGACCGGATTCCAATCGCAAAGCCTTGGTTCCGTCGTTCCAATCGTCCACCAAGACCAAATCACGGTACCCTAAGCCCGCAAGACGAGCGGCCAGGTTCGACCCAATAAATCCTCCAGCTCCGGTTACAATTATCATTGCCCAAATTTAAGCCTTTGTATCTTTGGCCGCCTATGATTCTGGTTACCCGCAAAGCTCATTTCAACGCCGCCCACAAATTGTGGAATCCCCAATGGGACGAGGCGCGCAACGAAGAAGTCTTTGGAAAATGCGCCAATAAGCATTGGCACGGGCACAATTTTGAACTCTGGGTTACCGTGGCCGGCGAAGTGGATCCGGATACCGGCTTTGTGGTTGACCTCAAATTACTCAAAAAAATCATCGAAGCACGGGTCATTGAGCCTTTAGACCACTCCAATATTAACCTGGATGTACCCTTCATGCAAGGTCGAATGGCTTCTACCGAAAACTTGGCCATGGCCATCTGGGAACAATTATGGGAACCTCTTCTGCACCCCCGATACCGACTTTACAGCCTCCAGCTCTTTGAAACTCCCAACAATTCCGTCACCTATTACGGGCCCGGTTTTGTAGGTCTTCCCGCCGCAACCTAAACCCAATCTTCTGTATGCGCGCTTTTCTCTTTCCCGGGCAAGGATCCCAATACCCAGGCATGGGCCGTGATTTAATGTCCTTGAGTCCTTTGGCCGAAACCCGTTTGGATCAGGCCTCCGAGATCTTGGGATATCCTATCAAAACCATCCTCTGCGATGGCAGCGAGGAGGATCTCAAAGCTACCAAGGTGACCCAGCCCGCTGTTTTTCTCTACTCGGTTATCTGGGCCGAAATTTTGGGAGACCGCTTTGAACCTTCGATGGTAGCTGGGCATTCGCTGGGAGAGTTTTCAGCCTTGACCGCTGCCGGTGCCTTGGATTTTGGGGATGGATTGCGACTTGTCGCCCTGCGGGCCGGGGCCATGCAAAAAGCCTGCGAAGAACAACCTTCGACCATGGCCGCGGTTCTGGGTTTGGACGATGAACGGGTTGTTGAGATTTGTGCAGGCATCCATTCCGAAACCGTCGTGGCTGCTAATTTTAACTGTCCGGGGCAGGTGGTGATTTCAGGAGGACCCCTGGGGGTCAACGAAGCAAGCCAAAAGGCCCTCGAAGCCGGAGCCCTCAAGGTGGTCCCTCTGCAAGTTGGAGGAGCCTTCCATTCCCCCTACATGGCCCGTGCTGCTCAAGCCCTGCAAACCGCCCTGGCGTCCACCACCCTTCGAGCCCCCCGTTGCCCTGTTTACCAAAACGTTGCCCCTAACGAAGGCCGAATCGATCCAGAGCAAATAAGGGAGGGCCTCAACCTTCAACTAACCGGAGCCGTCCAGTGGACCCAAAGTATTCGATCCATGATTCGGGACGGTGCCACGGAGTTTAGCGAGCTGGGACCCGGCAAAGTTTTGCAAGGCCTTATGCGAAAGATTGATCGTCAAGCTCAGGTTGTAGCCCTTCTTTGATAACACGCAACATCCGGGGTTTGCCCTGCATGTCCTCTCGAATTTGGGTTTGACAACCCGGCCATAACAACAAACATTCGTCGGCGTAAAGCGGGTTGAGTTCCAACCAAAAAAAACGAGCGACCCGATTCCTCAAAAAATGTTCTGCCAGAGCACGGTAAACATCCAGCGGGTGCGGCCCCGGGGCAAAGAGCGCACTATGTGGTTCGTAATCAAGAACATGTTGCTCTAATTGCGAAGCCTCTTCACGACCGATATAGGGCGGATTGCTAACCCAAAGAACTGCCGGAGGTGGAATCCAGGCCTGGTCCATAAAATCCCCTTGCTTGGGGATGAAGCTCGATTCCAAACCCCATAACACAGCGTTTTTGGATGCTGTTTGCAAGGCCGCCTCCGAAAGGTCAACCCCGTAAACCGGTCGACCTTTCCCCTTCCAAGCCAATGCCAGCGCAAGGCAGCCGCTACCGGTTCCCAAATCCAAACAGGCCAAGGAATGGTACGCCTTCTCTTCGAGAACCCAAGCCACCAATTCTTCGGATTCTTGCCTCGGAATCAAAACCGATGCGTCAACCCCCAAGGTTCTTCCCATAAACCAGGCCTTTTGCAGAATGTATTGCACCGGTTCTCCGGCAAGAAGTCTGCTCCATTGGCCCTCATCGGGACCCTGTGGGCTTTCTTCCAACCAAAAGCGGCGCATCGCGGCCAATTCCCCCACAGGGTAGCGATGGCCCAGCCGCATGGTCCACTCCGATAGGTTTGCCAACTCCGTAGAACGCATAAGGCAGGCAAGTTAGGCAGAAGAACTAATTTTGGCGAAGCCATGATGCGTCCCCCACTTCCATTGGATTTGCCTTTTATCCATCGCTGTTTGGAATTAGCCGAAGGTCCAGCGGCTGCGGTCTCTCCGAATCCTTTGGTTGGGGCTGTGATTACCTTGAATAACCAAATGGTTGCCGAAGGTTATCACCAGGCCTGCGGTTCAGCCCATGCCGAAGTCAACGCTTTGGAAGAATGGAAGGCTTACCTCCAAATTCATCAACTCGATGGAGAGGCCGCCAAGGCTGCAACACTCTATATCAGCCTGGAACCCTGCAATCATCAGGGCCGAACCCCTCCTTGCACCGATGCAATTTTGGCATCGGGAATTGGAACCGTGGTCTTTGCCTGCACCGATCCCCATCCATTGGTTCAGGGCCGAGGTTTGCAGCGACTTCTTGAGGCCAATCTTGAAATTCGGGGCCCCGTTTTGGAGAAAGAAGCTCGCTGGATGAATCGACGCTTTGAAACCACCGTCCACCATCAACGACCCTACATTGTCCTTAAATGGGCCCGAACAGCGGATGGCTATTTGGACCAAGGTGAACAAGGACCGGGCCCGAAAATCAGTGGATCCCTAGCCCAAAAGTGGGTACATGGCCTGCGCAGGCAACAAGCCGCTTTGTTGGTGGGTGCCCGAACCGTTCTGGTTGACGACCCCATTCTGGACGCTCGCTTGGCAGGCCCACCGCATCCAAGAATCGCTGTCGCCGGGGATTCCAGGCCCTTGCCCATGGACCTACAGGTCCTTCGTAAGGTTCCGCAACCCCTGTGGCTGCCTTGGCCTTCGGCCCCTTATAGCCTCGCCGGCTGGCACGAAATCCTCTTGGAAGCAGGCCTAAACTCCTTGCTGGTCGAAGGTGGATTGAAAACACTGGAACTCTTTCTCAACGAAGGCTGTTGGGACGAAATCCACGTCTTGGAAAATCCCACCTTGCGTTTCGGAAAAGGAACCCCGGCTCCGCCAGAGCCGGAGAATCCCCTGGTCCAACTCCAACTCGGGACCGACCGGTACCGGGTCTACCTGCATCCGGGTTGGGTTCCCGGCCAAAATGCCCCCGACCTGAATTATCTTCGCGAGCACTTTATCCCTCAACCATCCTTGACATGAATCACAAAATTCTAAACGCCGTCCTTTTGGCCACCGGGCTTTGGACCGTATCCTGCAATGCCCAAAACAATAAAATGAAAAAAGAAGACCTCAAAACCGAATTGGACAGCGTATCCTATGGCCTGGGCGTAAACATCGCCTCCAACATCAAAACCCAAGGAGTCAAGGAATTGAATCTCCAGGCCATGATGAAGGGCATGGAACATGTTTTGGCCGGTGACAGCCCCTGGATGGGTGATCAGGAAGCCATGATGGCCATTCAAGGTTATTTTACCAAAATTACCGAAGCCAAAGGAGCCGAAAGCAAGAAAGCAGGCGAAGCCTTCCTCGCCGAAAACGGCAAGAAGAAAGGCATTGTTACCACCGCAAGCGGTCTTCAATACGAAGTCATCAAGATGGGCGACGGGGCCAAGCCCTTGGCCACCGACGAAGTCACCGTTCATTACCACGGGACCACCACCAACGGCGAAGTTTTTGATTCCTCCAAGGATCGCGGTGAACCAGCCACCTTCCCTCTCAACGGCGTTATCGCTGGTTGGACCGAAGGTCTGCAACTCATGCCCAAAGGCTCCATCTTCAAACTTTACTTGCCTAGCAATCTGGCCTACGGTGAGCGTGGTGCAGGTGAAAAAATCCCGCCCCATGCCGTCCTGATTTTTGAAGTCGAACTGCTCGACATCAAGAAAAAGTAAGGCAACAGACCCTACGTCTCCCAGTCACGAACACCCATGGTGATCGAACTGCTGCTGATTGGGAAAATTCGTGAACCCTACGTGGTAAACGGCTGCGAACATTTTCATGATCGCCTCAAACATTATTGCCGTTTGACCGTCACGGAATTGGCGATCAAAGAACAGGGGCTTTCTCCGGAGGACCAAAAATCTGCCGAAAATCGATTGATTTTCAGTAAGTTAAAGCCACGCCATGCCTTGGTGGTCTTGGACGAACGGGGACAAGCTGTTCGCAGTCCGGGCTTGGCTGGTCAGCTGGAGAAATGGGGAAATTCAGGCACAGATCGAGTTCAATTTGTGGTTGGTGGAGCCTACGGTGTACAGGATGAATTACGACGCAAGGCCGATTGGATTTGGTCCCTGTCCCCCCTTACCTTTCCGCATCCTTTGGTACGCTTAATTTTAATGGAACAACTGTACCGAGCTTTTAGCATCCTTCATCATCAACCCTACCACCATGGATAAACCCGGTTCCCTGCATCGCCCACAACGCCGTGTCCTCCTTTTGGGTTACAGTGGTTTGGTAGGACAAGCGTTGCTGGAACTTTGCATCAAAAGCGACCAGGTTTATGAAATTCTATGCTTGGGCCGGACCCAGCCTCCCTTCACCCATTACAAACTCCGTTGGGTGAGTTCAAACCTTCTGGAACCCGGCGCCGATGCTGAACATTACACGGCCATCGATCGAGTTTTTTGTTGCTTGGGCACCACACTTCGCAAGGCTGGTTCGCTGGAGGCTTTCCGGCGGGTGGATTACCAGATGGTTGTGGATGCAGGCATCCTGGCTCGCCAAGCAGGTGTTCCTTACTTTGGGGTCGTATCATCAGCCGGGGCCAATTCCAAATCCAGGTTACCCTACGCGAGGACCAAGGGTGAAGTGGAAGACTCGCTCCGTCGCTTGGATTTTGATCGCCTAAGCATTTTTCGCCCCGGCCTTTTGCTGGGGAATCGGAAAGAAAGCAGGCCGGCTGAATACGGGGCTAGGTTGACTTATCGACTTTGGGATTTTTGGTTGCCACGCTCGGTCGCCGCTGTCCCAGCCGTGGACGTCGCGGCCGCCATGCTCTTGGACAGCCTCAAAGAGGACCGAGGCATCGACCTCTACGACAGCCGCCAAATCAAAGTCCTTTCCGGTTTACTTCCCCGTTAGTCCTTTTCTGATCCAGGCATCGGCCGGAGGTATACCTGATAAATTCATCCAACCTTGGGGGGTGCGTTGCCGTACCTCCATGCCCAAGCCGTTGGTAACCGCGACTACAGGGGCTGGAACCTGCATCCCGTAACCCAAAACCTGCCACCAGACCTCTTCGCTAAGTTGGGTTTGCGGTGCTTTGCACTCCACCAAAACCAAAGGCTCCCCCTCTTTGCCAACTAACAACAAATCCAAACGGGTCGAATCCACCCCATCCGCTAATCGCTTTTCGATGACCAACCGATTCTTGGGGTAGCCCAAATGGTTCACCATATAATGGGCCAAATGTTGACGGACCCATTCCTCCGGGCCCAGGGCCAACCAACGGCGCCGAAAAGCGTCCCAAACCTCTTCACGACCCCTTTGCCAACGGCGAACCAGGGAGACTTCCGGGAAAAGCAAAAGGGGATTTGAATTTGGTCTATTCTCCATGATGGGACATCCAAATCTAACGCATAGGCGTAATTTTGGTTGAAAGTAAAATGAAAAGCAAGGAAGAAATCGTTCACGATTGGCTGCCCCGCTACACGGGTTTGGCTTTGGAGGATTTTACACCGTATATCCTGCTTACGAATTTCAGCCATTACCTGGAGCTTTTTTCCACCCGCTTCAAGGTTCCCATCTTGGGGAAAGACAAACCCATCAGCAGTGTTCAAGCAGGCGGAATCACCATGCTGAATTTTGGAATGGGTTCCCCAATGGCCGCAACCGTTATGGACCTTCTAACGGCCGTTTCCCCCAAAGCTGTTCTTTTTTTGGGAAAGTGCGGAGGGCTCAAAAAGAAAAACGCATTGGGCGATTTTATTTTACCCATCGCAGCGATACGGGGCGAGGGTACCTCCAGCGACTACTTTCCGCCCGAAGTTCCGGCCCTGCCATCCTTTGCCCTCCAAAAAGCCCTGTCTACCACCATCCGCGACCTAGGATTGGATTATTGGACCGGTACCGTTTATACCACCAACCGCAGGGTTTGGGAACATGACAAGGCCTTCAAGGCCTATCTCCAAAAAATCCGGGCCATGGCCATCGATATGGAAACAGCTACCTTGTTCTCCGTCGGATTTTACAACGGCATACCCAGCGGCGCCTTGCTATTGGTAAGCGATCAGCCCATGATTCCCGAAGGGGTCAAAACAGGGGTCAGCGACCAACGTGTGACAGCACATTATGCCCAAACCCATTTGGATATCGGGATTCAAGCCTTAAACACCCTGATAAACAATGGATTAACGGTCAAACATTTGCGTTTTTGATGGCCGCCAAAATTGCTCGTGAATGTTTGCAACAAGCCCAGGATGTCCTTCGATGGTCCGGGTCGGTTTTGGTACAAGGTGAAGAACCCTACTTTGTCGATGCCTTGGGGGATTTATTAGAAAATCGTTTTCTTCCTGAACAAGCCCGGGATTTTAATCAGACCATTTTGTACGGCAAAGAATGCGATGCGGAACAAATCTTCAGTGCAGCCAAGCTCTTTCCGTTCATGGCGGAACAGCGATTGGTTTTGGTGCGGGAAGCTCAGCAAATGGCCGACAAGGAATGGGAAAAATTAGGAGCCTACCTGCAAAATCCCTTAGCTTCCACCCTCTTGGTCCTGCTCTACCGGGGCAAGAACATGGATCGTCGCAAAAAAACCTATAAAATCCTTGAGCAAAAAGGGCTGGTCGTCCAAAGCGACCCCCTCAAGGACCGGCAATTGGAGTCATGGTTGGACGAAAAAGTTGCCGGCCATGGATTCAAACTCAACCCCAAAGCCAAAGCCCTCCTTTTGGAATTTGTTGGGAACAGACCCGACCTTTTGGCTTCGGAGATTGAAAAACTAAGCTTGAACCTTCGCGATGGCGAAAGCATTGAACCGGAACATGTCGAAAAATTTGTCGGTATTTCCAGGGAATACAATGTATTTGAACTCCAAGACGCCTTAGGAGAACAAGACGCCGGCCGGGCATACCGCTTGGCCGTCCACCTGGGTCAACAGCCCAAAGCCTCAAATTTTAGTCTGCCTTTGTGTGTGGGCACCTTGTATGCTTTTTATCAGAAAGTGGCTTTGGTTCATGAGGCTTCGGACATGACACCCCAGGCCCTGGCCTCCTTGCTGGGCGTCCATCCCTATTTTGTTACAGCTTACCGCAAATACGCCCGCTCCCTGCGCCCTCCTCGGATACGGCGCAGCATCCGTATTCTCATGGATTACGATCTCAAATCCAAGGGGTTGGGACAGGGAGGGCTGGTAGGTGAAGCGGAACTGACCCGCGAAATGATACAGCAATTGTTGCTGGATTAGCAACCGGCTTATCGACCCTCGAAATACAAGCGGGCCCGGGATTCGTCCAAACGAATTTGGCTTTGCAATTCTTCGAGGCTATCGAATTTGCGATCATCCCTTAAACGGCTCAAAAAGCGAATACTCATTTCTTGGCCGTACAAGTCTCCATTGTATTCCATCACATGGACCTCCACCACCGATTTGCCCTGGTTTTGGAGGGTTGGGCGGGGACCGATATAGGCCATGCTCTCTTTCCAGGCCGGGCCCACCTTGGCAAGGACGGCGTAGATGCCTGATTTTGGAATTAATTTATTCGGGTCATCCATCGAGAGGTTGGCCGTCGGATAGCCCAATCGTCTTCCGACCTGATCTCCGTGAACCACCGTACCGCTTAAGGTATACGAGTACCCCAAAAACATCTGAGCCAACGCCACATCCCCGCTTTCCAAGGAATGACGGATTTTGGTGGAGGAAACAGCCATTTGATCCAAGGCCTGTCTTCCGATTTCCTGGACAGTAAAGGGCCATTGCTGGGTCATGTTTTGTAGAAAAGCGTAATCACCTTCCCTATCCTTCCCAAAGCGATGGTTATATCCAATCACCAAATGAGCCACGCCCATTCCCTGAACCAAACGTGCCAAAAATTGAGCCGCTGTTTGGTTCGAAAATTCCTTATCAAAGGGAACCACAAACAAGATGTCCAGCCCCAAGGCCTCCAACATTTCCCGTTTTTCGCGGGCACTGCTTAGCAACTTCAATTTGTCAGGGTCTTTGTTCAAAACCATGCGGGGGTGTGGATCAAAGGTCATGAGGGTCGCCAGGCATTGACGTTCCTTGGCCTCGCGGACCAAAGCCGAAATAATCTCAGCATGGGCCAAATGAACCCCATCGTAAGAACCCATGGTCAAAGCCAGAGGTGCCGACTTGCGGTAATCTTCCAGGTTGTTAACGACGAGCATGTTGCGATGGTGAATCGATTTGCAAAAATGCGTCAAAATCTTCAAGCTGAAACGCTTGGTCCAAGTGGACTTCCCCGATTCCTGTACGGCGCAATCCTTGAAGGTAAGCCCCGCAGCCCCAGTAAACCCCTAAATCATGGGCGAGGGATCGAATGTAGGTGCCCTTTCCGCAACGAATCCGTAATTCCATTTGAGGATTATTCCAATCGAGGAGGTCCAGGGCCTCGATATGCACTGTTCTGAACTGCATTTCCAAAGGCTTTCCTTGCCGAGCCTGGGTGTAAGCTCTGACCCCGTCCACTTTAATCGCGGAGTGGGCCGGGGGTCTTTGCTGAATAAAACCAACCATGGTTCCCAAACCGTCTAGAATCTTTTGTTCCTCAAAATCAGTTTCAACACCGCTGCTTTGGACCGGAGTTTCCAAATCATAGGATTCCGTCACCGCCCCAAGCACGACCGAAGCCTCGTAGGTTTTGACACCACCCATCCAATTTTCTATTTCTTTGGTCTTGGCTCCTATGCAGAGGATCAGCAAGCCGTCTGCCAACGGATCCAGGGTGCCGGCATGACCGATTTTGGCACCCTTGAGTCGGTTGCGAACCCGACGAACCACATCAAAACTGGTCCAGGTTTTGGGCTTATGCACCGGCAAAACAGCTCCGGCCTTCAGAATTTCCAAAGAAGGCAGGCCGCTTTGTTTAGTCCAAAGTCCATCCACCCCAGACATAAGCCATCAAAAACAACAAACCCACAAAAATGCGGTAATAACCAAAGGCCTTAAAACCAAATTTCTGGATGCCGACGATAAAAGCCTTCACAGCCAAAAGGGCCACCCCAAACGCTACCAGGCCCCCGGTCAAAAGCATCGGCCAAGCATCGGCAGGAATTTGATCGTATTGTTGGAGCAGATCGTAACCGGTGGCAGCCGCCATGGTGGGCAATGCCAATAAAAAGCTCAATTCGGCCGCTAAGACCCGACTCAATCCCACCGAAACTCCGCCAAAAATGGTGGCAGCTGCCCTGGAAACCCCTGGTATCATGCTAATGCATTGAATAAGGCCCACTTTCAACAAGGCGCTGTAGGGCATGCTATCAATGGATTCGTGCCGGGATTCCCGACGATCCGACCACCGATCCAATAGAATAAGGAGAACCCCGCCAACGACCAAAGAAATGCTGACAGTTACCGCATTAAATAAATATTGCTTGATGGTTTGGTAAGCCAAAAATCCCACCAACCCGGTAGGCAAAAAGGCAACAAACAATTTGAAATAGATAGCGGGACCGCGCAAAAACCTTGGGTAGTACAGGGTCAAAACAGCGAGGATGGCCCCAAGTTGAATAAAGACTTCAAACAACTCGAGCAAAGGCGTTTGTTTCCAGCCCATTAGAGAGGAAACCAAAATCATATGACCGGTCGAAGAAACCGGTAAAAACTCGGTTAGGCCCTCAACAATAGCAAGGACCCAAACGGCCAACCAATTCATCAGGACCGAGGCCGGTAGAGAATCGCTGCCAATTCAACCAGGTAACCCAGGGAAATTACCAAAGGGGCCAGGGTGATTTTTGTGAAGGAGTAGATGTCTTCGTTACCAATCATCAACAAGTTCCCCGCCACCAAGAGAACCAGACCCAACAACATCAGTCGATAATTCATTGGACCAAACAAGGGGGTACCCTTGCGACGAAATGCTTCGCCCAAGGATGAAGCGGAGGTTTTGGGGGTTTTGGTCAAGGTTGCTTTTTGGGCCATAACAAAGGGAAAGAAAGGGTTCGAAACCGATTTTAGTGCAATTGATCCGACTCAAGGCGAAGATACTTGTTGAGGGCCACATAATGGCTGAGCCAACCCGTAAGGAGCGAAAACCCCAACAGCCCCCCCGCCAAGGCCAAGGACTGAACCTCCGAACCGGGGTAATGCAAATCAGGGGCCCACTGAAGGACCCAGAGCATCGCAGCCAAAAGAAGAACACAGGCCCCGGCCCAGGCCATCAAAGACCAAGTCAAAGCCCTGCGTAGGTAGGGTTGACGGATAAATCGATCGTCAGCACCCACCAATTGCATGGAACGAATCAAATGACGGTCCGCAAAAAGAACCAAACGCACCGATTGGTCTATCAATAGCCAGGTCAAACCAAACAAGGCAACGCTCAATCCCAAAAGAATCCAAGCCATGGTCCCAAAATTGCGTTGAAGGGAGTCCAACAACCGCACAGGGTATGCGACATCGCTTACCAATGGCAATACGGCCAATTTCCGCTTGAGGTCCTCAAAGGCCACCTTTTCCCCAAAGCGGTAATGAACGCGAACCTTGACCGAGGCGAGCAATGGATTTTCACCCAAAAAGTCGACAAAATCTTCACCCAATTCTTTACTCATTTCACGAGCTGCTTCTTCCCTGCTCACGTATCGACATTGTTTGACTTCGGGCATCCGGCGTATCGTTTGTAACAATTCCCGAATCTCGGCAGTTTGGGCTTCTTGACGCAAAAAGACCTGGATTTCAACGTTTTCGTGCAAGTATTCCACCCACCAACGGGCCTGAACAGCGATGATACCCATCAAACCCAACAAAAAAAGCACCAGACCCTGGGAGACAAAGGCCGAGACCCTGGACCGGGATACCGAAGAACGCAGGAGTGTAGGCGCTGTTAACTTCATAGGCTGTAAAAATAAAACAAAGTAGCCCCGTAGCCTTGGTCTTGGCTTTGAACTAAATTCGCCTGAACTCAACACCCTAACCTTGAACCCCTCCCCGTCTTTTCAGGAAATGGATGCCCGATGGCAGGCCTATTGGCATCAACACGGCACCTACCTCACCAAAGAACCCCTTGATGGCCAACCCAAAACCTATGTGTTGGATATGTTTCCTTATCCTTCGGGTGCCGGGCTCCACGTAGGGCATCCCTTGGGGTATATCGCATCGGACGTGGTGGCGAGGTTGCGCCGTATGCAGGGCCATGCCGTCCTTCACCCCATGGGATTCGATGCCTTTGGACTACCGGCTGAACAATACGCCATCCAAACCGGCCAACACCCCCGCACCACCACCGCCCAAAACAGTTCCCGATACCGTGAACAGCTAAGTCGTCTGGGTTTTAGTTTCGATTGGGACCGCCAAATCGATACCAGCGATCCCAATTACTACCGCTGGACCCAGTGGATGTTTCTACGCATGTTTGATTCGTGGTTTGATACCGGGGAACAACGGGCTCGTCCGATAGAGGATTTGGAAACCCATTTGCGTCTCCACGGAAACCAAAATTTACGTGCTGCTTGTTCAGAACAAGCGCCTTCGATCAGCGCCCACGACTGGGACTCCATGGACGAAAGAAATCGTCGCCGATTTTTGATGCATTACCGCTTGGCTTATCGTGCCATGGCTCGCGTGAATTGGTGCCCGGCCCTGGGGACGGTGCTAGCAAACGACGAAGTCAAAGACGGGTTTTCGGAAAGGGGCGGTCATCCGGTCGAACAACGAATGATGCCCCAATGGATGCTCCGAATTTCGGCTTATGCCGACCGATTGCTCGAGGGATTGGACGAACTCCAATGGTCTGAATCGATCAAAGAACATCAGCGCCATTGGATTGGGCGTTCGGTGGGTGCCCAGGTACGCTTTGAGACAGCTTGCGGAACCCTCGAGGTTTTTACCACGCGACCCGATACCCTCTTTGGGGTCAGTTTTGTTGTAATTGCTCCGGAACACCCCTGGGTTGAACGCCTCACCAGCCCCGAACAAGAGGACCAGGTCCGGGCCTACCTTCTCCAAACCAAAAGCCGCAGCGAGCGCGATCGCCAATCCGAAACCCGCAAGATCACCGGCTGTTTCACGGGTAGTTACGCCCAGCATCCTTTAACCGGAGAGCGCGTTCCGATTTGGACCGCCGATTATGTCTTGGCAGGCTATGGAACCGGGGTAGTGATGGGGGTCCCTGCCGGGGATCAACGTGACTGGAATTTCGCAACGCATTTTGGCTTGGGGATCCCGGAGATTTTTGTCGATCATGACCCCTCATCGGGGGCTTGCGAAGACCGAAACGCCGTGCTAAAATCCTCGGAATTTTTGGACGGTCTCAACGCTCATCAAGCCATCCCCACCGTCATTGCCAAACTTCAAGAAAGCGGAAAAGGCTTTTCCGTAACACGTTATCGCCTAAGGGATGCTGTTTTTTCAAGGCAACGCTATTGGGGCGAACCGGTGCCCATGGTCATGGATGGGGAAGACCCCTACCCCCTTCCGGATACAGCCCTGCCCTTGCTGCTTCCGGACATTGACCGCTACCTGCCTACAGCGGAGGGAGAACCACCCCTTGCCAGGGCCAAGAACTGGGTCTGGCAGGGACTTCCGCTGGAAACCACCACCATGCCCGGTTGGGCCGGTTCGAGTTGGTATTTTTTGCGCTACACCGATCCTAAAAACCAGGAAACCTTTGCCGATCCTGGGGCCATGAAGGCCTGGGGGGCCGTGGATTTGTATATAGGAGGTTCGGAACATGCGACAGGACATTTACTCTACGCCCGTTTTTGGAATCATTTTTTGTATGACCGGGGCTTGGTCCCTTTCAAAGAACCCTTCAAGCGACTGGTCAACCAGGGCATGATCCAGGGTGTTTCAGAGTATGTATATCGTTCCCATCCAGCCCTAACACTGGATTGGTGGAACCAATGCCGGGCGAGCAGCGATCCTTTGAACCAAGTCGAGGCCGGGACACCCCTCCTGATTTCTGAAGACTGGCTTCAAGAATTGTTATCAAATCCCGCTACGGCCCGTACCCTGGGCGAGTTTCCCGGTTTCCGCACCTCGGTCGATGTTCGATTTGTCGATAAAAACCAATTGGACATCCCCGCCCTTTTGGCCGGTTCCCCCGAAACAGCCGAGTGGCAAAACGCCGTCTGGCTTAACCAAAACGGCAATGTCAGAGCGGGCGCAGAGGGCTTTGAATTCAAGACCCGATCCGAGGTCGAAAAAATGTCCAAATCCAAACGCAATGTGGTGAATCCCGATTCAGTCGTTGAGCAATACGGGGCCGATACCCTACGCCTCTATGAATTGTTCTTGGGTCCCCTCGAAGATGCCAAACCCTGGGATACCCAAGGCATTGAGGGGGTTTACCGATTTCTCCAGAAGGTAAACCGCCATTTCCGTTCTTTGGAAATTCATACTTCCGAACCGGACGATGCCGCCCAGCGCATCCTTCACCGTTGCCTTCGCCGGGTCCACGATGGCTTGGAACGAATGGCCCTCAACACCTGTGTTTCCGCGATGATGATTGGGATGAACGAAATCCAAAGTGCGGGAATTTTTCATCGCCAAATTTTGGAGGCCTATGTACGGATGTTAGCCCCCTTTGCTCCTCATTTGGCCGAAGAACTTTGGGCGGTCTTGGGGAACGAGCCTTCGGTTCATCACGCCCCCTATCCCAACTGGAATCCCACCTACCTGGAGCAAGACACCTTCACTTACCCGGTACAGCATAACGGCAAAGTCCGTTTTCAAGTGGAGCTGCCGGCCAAAGGCCTCCCGGATGACTTAGCCCGCCAAGCCTTAAGTCACCCCAAGGTGGTGGAGTGGTTGAACGGTCGGGTTCCCACCAAAACCATCGTTGTACCCGGTCGTATCATCAACATTGTTTTGCCCAATTGAACCCAATAAGCCCTTCAATCTCCTTCAAATCCATCCCATGAATTATCCAACGCGTAGAAAATCCTTTCGTGCCTTCAGAGGACCTATGACTTCTTTGGCCTTTATGTTTGCCCTGCTCGGCCCATGGTCCTCGACCGTAATGGCCCAGTCCATGCCGGATCGTTTGCTTACCGAAGAGATGTTATGGCAGATGAGCATGGTTCAGGCTCCGGTGGCTTCCCCCGATGGACAACGCCTAATTTACGGTGTCAAGACCACCGATTTGTCTCGTAACAAATCCCAAAACGATCTCTACCTCCTGGAGTTAAACCTCCAAAAATCAACCCGACTCACCACAACCCCCTACTCCGAAAGCGAGGTTCGTTGGAGCCACGACGGGCAATGGCTGGTCTTTCTCTACCCGGTGGAGGGCCAACTCCAATTGCACCGCATGCGACCGGATGGAAGTGGAAGGGAATGCCTCAGCAAGGTTTCCGGTGGGGTTGAAGGTTTTGGATTATCCCCCACGGGTGGTCATTGGTTTTACCTGGCAAGGGTGCGCATGGAACCAACCTTGCGTGATCGTTACCCGGAATTACCCTTGTCAAGCGGTCGTCTATACGACCAATTGATGCACCGCCATTGGGACCGCTGGCATGATGGAACCTACAGCCACGTCTTTGTTCAGCCTTTACTCAAGGGCGTTCCCAACGGCACCGCCGTTGACCTTTTGGAAAATCAACCCTACCATAGCCCTCTGCAGCCCATGGGCTCTTCCACAGAAATAGCTTGGTCCCCCAACGGAGAGTGGTTGGTTTATCCCTCCAAAAAAATGAACGGAAACCAATCCGCCGTTTCAACCAATTCAGACCTCTACGCCTACCACCTTCCCAGCGGCAAAACCCAAAACATCACCGAGTCCAACCCAGGGTACGATACCGACCCGGTATTTTCACCGGATGGACAATACCTGGCGTGGCTTAGCATGGCCCGCGATGGGTACGAAGCCGACCTGAACCGTGTCGCTTTAATGGATTGGAAATCCCAAAGCCTTCGTTATCTGAACACCGAATTGGATCGTTCAGCCTATGAATTGTGTTGGGCTCCCGATGCCAAAACCCTTTATTACGGGGTTTACGACCAGGGCTCAACCAAAATTTTTGCCCATCCCCTCCCTTCGCCTCTGCGCCAATCTTCGTCCACCACCCCTCGTGCAGGCACCCGTGGGCCAGCTCAGCAAAGCGAAACGGCCGTTCGCTCTTGGGTTGAAATCACCAACGAAACGGCTCAGTACAGCGGCCTCATCGCCGTACCCCAACCGGATACCAATCCTTCGGGGTCTCGTTCCACCAAAGCCCAAAAGCTCAGCAACCACCGGCTGGTTTTTCTGAAATCAACGATGCTTCGTCCTTCGGAATTGTGCATCAAAGAACCCCTGCTATCAGCCCCGGAAACCACCATAACCCAATGCAACGATAGCCTTTACGGCCGAATTCAACAGGCTCGCTTTGAAAGCCGCTGGATTCCTTCTTCGGACGGCAAAGCCGTACAGACCTATATCATCTATCCTCCAAATTTTGACCCCAATCGACGTTATCCAACCCTCATCTATTGCCAAGGCGGGCCCCAAAGCATGATCGGCCAGGCCTTCAGCATGCGATGGAATTTTCACCTCATGGCCGCCAAAGGTTACATCGTTGTAGCTCCCAATCGCCGGGGTCTTCCCGGGTTTGGACAAGCTTGGAATGAACAAATATCCGGAGATTGGGGCGGTCAAGCCATGAATGATTTGTTATGGGTGACCGATTCGGTTCGGCGTTTGCCTTTTGTGGATGCCTCCAACGTTGCCGCGGTGGGTGCTTCCTTTGGTGGATACTCGGTTTACTGGCTGGCCGGACACCACAACGGTCGCTACAAATCCCTTATTTCACATTGCGGGGTTTACAACCTAGAATCCATGTTCGGTCAAACAGAGGAAATCTTTTTTTCGCAATGGGATATGAAAGGAAGGCCTTGGGATCGCCCCAAACCAGCATCCTACACTTGGTTCTCACCGCATCGGACCGTGGACCAATGGACTGCGCCTATTTTGGTCATTCACAACGAAAACGATTTCCGGGTTCCCTTGGCTCAGGGACTCGAAGCTTACACCGCCGCCCAATTAAGAGGACTCAAAACAAAACTATTGTATTTCCCAGACGAAAATCACTGGGTGATCAAACCCCAGAATTCAGTCTTGTGGCAAAAGGTCTTTTTTGATTGGCTGGACGAGACCCTACGTTAAGGCCTCGGCTCCCCTTCCAAAACCTTGGCATCCACTCCGTCTCTGTATTGGTCAAAGTTTTTGATGAAGGCTGTGGCCAATTGAGTGGCTTTGGCATCGTAAGCAGAAGGATCGCTCCAAGTGTTCCTTGGATTCAAAATTTCTGCGGGAACCTGCGGGCACGATGCTGGTACCGAAACCCCAAAATTGGGATGCTCGGTGTAAGGAACTGAATCCAGTTCGCCGTTCAAAGCGGCTGTAATCATGGCGCGGGTGTAGGCTAACTTCATACGAGAACCAACTCCGTAGGCCCCCCCGGTCCAACCGGTATTCACCAACCACACCTGAACCTGATGTTCCTTCATTTTTTGGCCTAACAAAGCCGCGTATCGTCCCGGATGCAAAGGCAAAAAGGCCCGACCAAAACAAGCCGAAAAAGTCGTTTGCGGCTCGGTTACCCCCACCTCGGTTCCGGCGACCTTGGCCGTATAACCCGAAATAAAATGGTACATGGCCTGGGCTTCGTTCAAGCGACTAATAGGAGGCAAAACTCCAAAGGCATCGGCGGTCAAAAAGAATAAATGCTTGGGATGCTTACCGACCGACGGAACCATCGCATTGTCAATATAATGAATGGGATAGGCACAACGGGTGTTTTCGGTTTTGGAACCGTTATCGTAATCAACTTCTCGGGTCCCTTCTTTGAAAACGACGTTTTCGACGATAGACCCAAAACGGATAGCCTTCCAGATTTCGGGCTCACGCTCCGGCGTTAAATTAATGCATTTAGCGTAACAGCCTCCTTCAAAATTAAAGATGGACTCATTGCTCCATCCGTGTTCATCGTCCCCGATCAGGCGTCTTTGAGGATCGGCTGACAAAGTGGTCTTGCCGGTACCGGAAAGACCAAAAAACAACGCCGTATCGCCGTTTGCCCCGCTGTTAGCAGAACAATGCATGGACAAGACTTTTTTGTTGTGTGGTAACACAAAGTTTAGGACACCAAAAATGCCCTTTTTCATTTCTCCGGTGTAACCGGTGCCCCCAATCAGGATAACCCTGCGGGTAAAATTAAGGATCGCAAAATTATGTTGCCGGGTTTTATCGCGTTCGGGGACTGCGCGGAATCCCGGAGCGCACAAAATCGTCCATTCGGGTTCACCGGCATTGGCCAACTCTTCTGCGGTTGGTCTCAAAAAAAGGTTGTAACAAAAGAGATTGGAATAGGCCAACTCGGTGATGACCCGAATATTTAGGCGATGGCTTGGGTCAGCGCAGGCATAGGCATCCCTGGCGTAGACCGTTTTGCCCTCCAAGTATCCGGCGACCCGGTCGTAAAGTGCGTCAAAATCATCTGCGGCAAAAGGAATGTTGATATCCCCCCACCAAACGGCGTTTTCGGTCAGGGAATCCTTGACCACAAATCGGTCCTTGGGTGAACGCCCCGTAAATTCACCGGTATCGGAGGCCAAGGCTCCGTTATCGCAGAGCTGACCTTCCCCGGAAGCCAAAGCAGACTCAACCAGTTCAGCAGGACTCAGGTTCCAAAATACATTCTTTACACTCCCCAGGCCACTTTGTTCCCAACGTGGATTCAGCGGTGGATGTCCCTTGTGTTCCATAAAAAAGATTGGATAGATTGATTCGATGATAGAGGGCTCAAAAGTAAGGTTCAAACGCCCAAACCCCTACAACCCCCTAATGGGCTTGTTGCGCAGGTGTTTAACGCGAAAGCCCCATTCCAAGCTGCGTTGACCCTGGGGTTCAAGGTTTAGTTCCCAGCGTACCAGACCCGGAAAAGGGGTCTCGGGGGGACTGGGCATACGGGCACCTTCGGCTGTCAAATCCAGCACCTCCAGGTCTTTTTGGAGGCTAACAGGGTACTGATCCTCTATCCGAACGCGCACAGACCCAGGCCGACCGTTCCTCAAATCGATGCGGTAACCGTAGTGTCGCACCACCCACTGATCCAATCGAAAACGCTGGTTCTTGAAAATGGCTGCCGGTTGGTACTGAACCTGGACCAAATCGTCCGTTCCCAAAGACAAGGCAACGCTATCGGCGGCATGGGCCCAGCGGATGTTTTGTTCACCCACACGGTTTCCGTCCACCGAAATCATGCACGGCCCATCCACCCAATCCAGGAGCGAAGAATCCCGAAGCACCCCCATCAAATAGACCCTGGGCTGCAGTCTGGGCGCTGCATAACGCCACAATTCAACCTCCAATTGGCGGGCATCCAAAGGCTGCCAAACCTCCGTGCCAGAGGCCAATCGGAGGGGATTGGACGGCTTGTAGGCATAGGCCGAACCTTGGATTCGACGCTCAACGACCGGCAGGCCGGAGGCCTCCAACTCGTTCCAACTCATAGGGGTGGATGCTTCGGGTGATTCGGCATCCGCACGGGGTGCTTGGGCCCTGGATTTGCCTTGGCTACTGGCAATCGTCTCTATGCGGTCCGGTCTACCAACCATGGAACGATAATAATCCAGGTACCAAGGGGTCAAAACCGGTAATTCAAGCCCGACCGATGGGGTATGAGTCAAAAATTCGACGGGGATTCCTTCCCAATCCTGCCCACTTTGTTGAAAGGCACGGGCACCCAAGCGCAAATCAACCCGAGCCTTGTTCACATCCACGTCCATTTCGTACGCAGGGTTCCATCCTGCTTGGGGGCAAAAGACCTCAAATCCAACCTGCCCATTTTTGCCTACCAATCCTGCCTGAACCTCCCATTGAAGAACCAACCCTTTATCCATGGTTTGGATTTTGTTACGCCAAAAAACGACCCTGGATTCCAACTCAACAGAACGTTGGGTTAACGAATCCATCGATCGTTGGCTACCTAGCTTGGCACGTCCCACCTGAGCGATACGCAAACGAAAGGACTCGGCACCTTTCATCCACTCCTGGGATGATCCACCATCCCCGGCGTTAGCGGATGCGTTCACCGATCCGCTTTTGTTTTGGATAGGATTCCGACCCAACAGCGCCATCAAGTACTGCTCCTCGGCCGTATAAGAAGCCAATTCAACGTGCTGCTCCTCCATCAAACGACGAATGGCCCCCGTCGCTTTTTCGGCCAAACGCAAACTGTCTTTCCACGATTCCGGAACCGGCAAGGTTTCCCAACGGTAATCGGTCATGCGCATTCCGGGGCTGGATTTTATGCGTAAGGTGGTTGGATCGATCGCAGTGGCCCAGCCTCCCAAAACCCAACGCTGGGTTACCCCTGCTATTTTCCCAGAAACACCGTAACGCAGAACAGCACCGGAACGAAACAATTGAACATTCTCCAGGCGGATTATTTTGGTTTCCTCGGCACGCAAAACCTGGCCTGCAAGGGGTTGCCAACTGACCAAAAGAACCACGAAGGACCAGGTACTTGACCGTCGAAAAAACGGAAACGACCCAAAGGATAAATATTTGTTCATTTCAAATTTCATAAATCATTCTTATTACGGTATAACTAACGGCTGAAAGTTTTTGCCTAGACCCTTTTATGAGGAATTACCGACCTTCTATAGAAAGGCCGATAACAAATCATGTTGCGTTAAAATATGCCAGGAAGAATCGGGCATGTGAACCATAATAGCCTCTGCATCAGGACGAATGAGAGGGACCAGGCGTTGGACTTTGGTGCTGGACTCCACTTGAGGAAATGGAGGCTCCATATGAGGGCCGACCTGATCGGCGGATAAATCGGGATGGGATAAAAGCTTTTGTAACAATTTTCGCTCCGATAAGGACCCGACCCAATGGCCCTCCGCATCCTGTACAGGCAATTGAGAAATTTGGTGCTTGCGCATTTTGGCAACCGCCTCCCCCACGGTTTCCCAATGACCCACCTTGACCAAGGGCTGTTGACCTCGCCTCAGGACCAACCCGGCGGCATCATCCGCTGTATCGCTCAAGTAACCCCGCTCCCGCATCCACGCATCGTTGAACATCTTGTTCAGGTAGCGGGTACCGTGATCGTGAAAAATGACAACGACCACATCCGTGGCGGTCAACCGTTCCCCCAGCTGCAAGAGCCCCGCCATGGCAGCCCCGGCTGAATTCCCAGCAAAAATCCCTTCCTCCCTGGCGATTCGACGGGTCATAAGGGCCGCATCCCGGTCCGTGACCTTCTCAAAATGATCAATCAACGAAAAGTCCACGTTGGCCGGCAAAAAGTCTTCGCCAATTCCCTCGGTTACATAAGGGTAGATCTCTTGTTTGTCAAAAACCCCGGTTTCCTTGTATTTTTTGAAAACAGAACCGTAGGTATCAATGCCCCATACCTTGATGTTGGGATTCTTGGATTTAAGATAGCGGGCCGTACCCGAAATGGTTCCACCCGTACCAACTCCAACCACCAGATGCGTTATACGGCCTTCGGTTTGTTCCCAAATTTCAGGACCCGTTTGTTCAAAATGAGCCTGGCGGTTCGATAAATTGTCGTATTGATTGGCCTTCCAGGCGTTGGGGGTTTCCAGAGCCAAACGGGACGAAACACTGTAATACGAACGAGGGTCTTCCGGGTCCACATTGGTAGGGCAAACGACAACCTCAGCGCCCAATGCCCTCAGGGCATCCACTTTCTCGCGGGATTGTTTGTCCGTGGTCGTAAAAATGCATCGGTATCCTTTGACCACTGCAGCCATCGCTAAACCCATACCCGTATTGCCCGATGTTCCTTCGATGATGGTGTACCCTGGCTTGAGCAAACCAGCCGCCTCGGCATCCTCAATCATCTTGAGTGCCATTCGATCCTTGGTGGAATGTCCGGGGTTAAATGTTTCAACCTTGGCCAATACAGTGGCCGGCAATCCGGAACAAAGGCGGTTGATCCGGACCATCGGTGTATGCCCGATGGTTTGCAAAATATTTTCGAACCACATAGCCCAAAATTAGAACAAGGCTGCAACGACTTGTTGCACGGCTTGCAACAACGTACTTTTATTCTTTGTATGAAAATCCGATTCCCCCTTCATTTCCATGCCCGTCCAGCCGTATTTTTTATGGTTTTGGCCCTTTTTTGGGGGCCTTGGGTCCTAAAATCAACCGCAGGACCGGCAGCCGAAACAAAAGCAGGGACGGTCCAAAAAAAACCTGGTTCGGCCCCCTTATGGGCTCAGAGCAAGGAACCCTGCCGGGTTTATCGAATGGATCTCCTGGAACCCGTGGACGCCCCGATGTGGAGAAGGGTTCAATTGGCCCTCAAAGAAGCGGTTAGCCTCCGAAGCGATCTCCTGTTAATTCGCTTGAACACCTACGGTGGCCGGGTGGATTACGCCGACAGCATCCGGACCCGCCTTCTTCAAAGCCCCCTTCCTGTGGTGGTCTGGGTTGATAACAACGCCGCTTCGGCAGGGGCCCTTATCGCCCTCTCCGCCAACCGAATCTACATGAACCCCAGCGCCAGTATGGGAGCAGCAACCATGGTCAACCAACAAGGCGAAGTCGTCCCCGACAAATACCAATCCTACATGAGGGCCACCATGCGTGCTACGGCCCAGGCACGGCAACGAAACCCACGCTTGGCCGAATGCATGGTCGACCCGGACCTCGGCTACCCCGGCGTTGTGGATTCCGGCAAGGTCCTGACCCTTACGGCCTCCGAAGCCGAAAAGCTGGGAATGAGCGACGGGACCGCCTCCGATGCCCAGCAGGTTTTGCGAAGCGTGGGGGTTTCCAAAAGCGTCTTGGTTCAACAAAAATTAGGGTTGATGGACCGCTTCCTTCAATTTCTCCTCAACCCGGCCGTCCAATCCATCTTGATCTTGCTCATGCTGGGCGGTTTGTATTTGGAACTCCAAAGCCCCGGCATTGGCCTCCCCATCGTTGTTTCGATCCTGGCCGCTGCCCTTTATTTCGCCCCCCTCTACCTGGAGGGTTTGGCAACCTATGCCGAGATTTGGTTGTTTGTGGCCGGGCTCCTGCTGCTGGCCCTGGAGATATGGGTTTTGCCCGGGACTGGCTGGGCCGGAGCCCTGGGTCTTGCGGCGGTTTTTCTGGCGTTGGTCGCCTCCATGTTGGATAACCAGGGCCTGGAAATCAGCCCGCAAGGAACCAACCGTGGTTTGGGCTTGGCGACTGCTGTACTGGCCGTCCTTGTTCCCCTTTTGGCCTTGGGCACCGCCTTTTTGTTGTGGGGTGAACGGCTGTTTAGTCACGGCCCCCTACGAAAATGGGTTCTGAAAAGCCCTGAAGCTTCCGATGATTCACCCCCCCTAAAAACAGCTGAACAAAACGCCATCGCCCATACCCGACTCATACCGGCCGGCAAGATTCTCTACCAAGGAAACATCGAAGAAGCCCATGCCGTTGATGGCTGGATCGAAGCCGGAACCCCCGTTCGAATTCTGCGCAAAGAACAAAACCGCTGGTACGTCCAAAAGACGGATTAAGGCGGGAACCATCCAAGGCCTGCACGAGGGGCATCAAAAGGCCTTACCTTTGAATCCCGTAAATAGACCATAGTGGCCAAATATGTATTCGTTACGGGCGGTGTAACCTCTTCGTTAGGCAAGGGTATCCTGGCCGCTTCCCTCGCTAAATTGCTTCAGGCCCGGGGTCTCCGGGTAACCATCCAAAAGCTGGACCCCTACATCAATGTGGATCCGGGAACACTCAATCCCTACGAACACGGTGAGTGTTATGTTACAAAGGATGGTGCAGAAACCGACCTGGACTTAGGACATTACGAACGCTTTTTGGGCATTCAAACCTCCCAAGCCAACAATGTAACCACCGGTCGCATCTACAGCACCGTTATCGACAAGGAACGGCGCGGAGACTACCTCGGCAAAACCGTGCAGGTCATTCCTCACATCACCGATGAAATCAAAACCCGGATTCTGACCCTGGGTCAAAACGATGCCTTCGATGTTATCATCACCGAAATTGGAGGAACCGTGGGAGATATCGAATCCCTTCCCTACATCGAAGCCATACGCCAACTCCGACTGGAATTGGGGGAAGGGCAATCCATGGTCTTGCACTTGACCCTGCTTCCTTACCTAAAGGCGGCCGGGGAACTCAAAACAAAGCCTACCCAACACTCGGTCAAGATGTTATTGGAAATCGGCGTACAGCCAGATGTCTTAATTTGCCGCACCGAACACCCCCTTACCACCGAAATCCGTCGCAAAGTTGCCCTTTTTTGCAACGTAACACCGGATGCCGTGATCGAGGCCCTGGATGCTCCCAGTATCTACGAAGTTCCGCTCAACATGGCCCGTGAAAAATTGGATCTTTTGGTACTGCGCAAACTAAAACTACGTCCCCCGCACCGAGCCGATCTGGCTTCGTGGAAGGACTTTGTCCAAAGGCTGAACCACCCCAAGCGAAATGTTCGCATTGGATTGGTAGGAAAATATGTTGAACTCAAAGATTCGTACCTCTCGATTGTCGAGGCCTTGAGGCATGCCGGGGCAACCCTCGAAACCCGCGTACAAATCGAATGGATTCATTCCGAAAAATTAGAGACTGGCAACATCGAATCAACCATGAAGGACCTCGATGCCATTTTGGTGGCACCGGGTTTTGGAGTCAGGGGCTGGGAAGGCAAAATCGAAGCGATTCGCTACGCCCGTACCACCGGTTTACCCTTTCTGGGTATCTGCCTCGGCATGCAATGCGCCACCGTTGAATTTGCCCGCCATGTCGCCGGACTCAAAGGAGCGGACTCCGCCGAAATGAATCCCAAAACCCGCTACCCTGTCATCGATCTCATGAACAGCCAAGTGGGTGTTTCCAATAAAGGGGGTACTATGCGCCTGGGTTCCTACCCCTGCCGGATACAATCGGGAACTTTGGCATCCAGAGCGTACGGCAAAACCAAGACCATCCACGAAAGGCATCGACATCGTTATGAACTGAACAACCGATTCAAAAATCGCCTGGCTGAATCAGGCCTGCGGATGAGCGGTGTCAACCCGGAGTTGGACCTTGTAGAGATGATCGAATTACCAGGGCATCCTTGGTTTGTCGGTACCCAGTTTCACCCCGAATATTCCAGTACCGTGGATTGTCCACATCCTTTGTTCGTGTCCTTTGTTCAAGCCGCTCTCCAAAACCATTCCCAACGTGTCCACTAAATCCAGCATCGATCGCAACACCTTGACAGGCCTTTTTTTGATGGGCTTGATTTTGGTCTTGTATTCCCTTTGGTTTCCCCCGGCAGCCCCTCCCCCAGAACCCAAAGCCACTCCCCAAAACAAGACCACCCTGGCACCGGGTCGTTCCACGGATGGTTCTGCAGAATCCCAGGGCGCGGACCAGCCCAACAACCAAGCAACAGCCCAGACCGATACCACCCTGGCCTTTGGGCCTTGGACCGCCGCAACCCAAGGAACCGAAACCTCCCATACGCTTAGCAACGGCGACCTCACCCTGACCTTCTCCTCCAAAGGTGGAGCTCTGCGCCATGCTTCCCTCCAAAATTTCAAAACCTATCAGGGTCAAGCCTTGGAAATTTTTGATTCAACGGGAAGCCAAATGCATTACGCCTTGGTGACCGATCGGGCCATCATTCGCAGTGATCAATGTTATTTCGAAGTCCTGCCCACCTCCTCGGAATTGACCTTGGATTACGCCTTGAATTTGGGCGAAGGCCGCCGGATTCTTCATCGGTATCGGTTGGATACCAGCGGTTACCGTGTGTCTATGGGGGTTCGTTTCGAAGGGTTGGAGGGCCTGATACGCAATGACTACACCACCCTTGAATGGAGCGGAACCGGACCCAACCAAGAAAGGGATGTCGACGAAGAACGCAAAGTCCTCGAGATGGTTTATCGATTCCGGGGTGAGGATCCTGAATCGATGAGCCTTTCCTCCGAAAACCAGGAAGACCTTCGTAACAACCTTCAATGGATTTCTTTTCGTCAGAAATTTTTCTGTGCGGTCTTGGGAGCGGATCAATTTTTTGATGGAGCCAAAATCAGCGGCCAAGGATCCGAATCCCCCGATCAAACCGGGAGCTTCCGCGCCGAGGTCACCCTGGATTTGCGCGCTCCCTCCACCGAAACTTTTGGCATGTGGATGTATTTAGGGCCCAACCATTTCCAAACCCTCAAAGCCCTGGATGCCGGTCTCGAAAAGCAAGTCCCTCTGGGATGGGGAATTTTTGGGTGGGTGAATCGTTTGTTGGTCATTCCCGTCTTTAACTGGCTGGACACCTTTGGTTGGAATTACGGCTGGATTATTTTGGCTTTGACGCTCATTATCAAAGTATTGTTATTTCCGCTCACCTACAAATCCTTGGTGAGTGGTGCCAAAATGAAAGTGCTGAAGCCAGAAATTGATGAGCTCAAAGCTAAATTCGAAAAGGACCCAACCCGCATGCAGAGTGAGCAAATGAAGCTTTTCCAAAAAGCAGGCGTTAACCCATTGGGAGGCTGCCTCCCTATGCTTTTGCAGCTTCCGATTTTGATTGCTCTCTTTAATTTTTTTCCCGCTTCCATTGAACTCCGGCAACAAGGTTTCTTGTGGGCCGATGATTTATCAACCTACGATTCCATTCTGGATCTACCGTTTACCATCCCCTTCTACGGAGCCCACGTGAGCCTCTTCACCTTGCTCATGACGGCTTCCACCCTGCTCTACACCCGCTTGTCCAACCAAATGAGCGGTGTTACAGGACAAATGAAGGTCATGGGCTATGTGATGCCCCTGATGTTTATTCCGGTCCTCAATTCGTATTCGGCGGCCTTGAGTTATTACTACTTTTTGGCCAACATGGTTTCCTTCGGTCAGCAATGGCTGGTCCGTCGTTTTGTAATTAACGAAGAGGCCCTTTTAAAGCAAATCGAAGAAAACAAAAAGAAGCCGATCAAAAAATCTTCCTTTCAACAAAAGATGGAAGACTTGGCCAAAAAAGCCAGGGAAAATCGCAAAACCCCCCCTTCTCCCCGCAGCAAATAATCCCGATTGCTTTCCCTGGGATTTGACGCCAAAAGGGCCCTGTACAATGCTTCAGGCTTGGGCAATTATGCCCGCACCCTGCTGGGCAACCTGGTTGCACAATCACCTGAGCATCGTTATCACCTTTATGCCCCCGGTCCAAAAGATTCAGGGGTCAACCCTCGCATCGCAGCATTCCAACACCCCTCGCAGGTCCTTCACTTGGACCTCAGGTTGGGGGCCCATCTTCATCGCACCTTGGGCATGCGAAGCCAGGTTCTGCGAGACAGGGTCCAGGTTTTTCACGGGCTGAGCAACGAAATACCTTTGGACCTGGCAGGCAGCGGGGTGAGAACCATCATGACCGTGCATGATCTGCTTTTTTTGGATCATCCCGAAACCTATCCCTGGTTGGATCGTCAGATTTACCGGCTCAAAACCCAATCCGGTCTTGCCAAGGCCGACAGAATTGTCGCCATCAGTCGTACCACCCGGGATCGATTGGTCCATTATTTCCCGCAAATCCAAGACCGGTTGGAGGTGATTTACCAACCCTGCGCCCCAGATTATTATTTGGATCCCTGGGAACATCCATCGGAAACCTCTGTGTTACCCGAACAACCCTATTGGCTTTACGTGGGGAACATCGAAGCCCGCAAAAACCTACGTGGACTCCTCAAGGCCCTGGGAACCATGCCCATTTCGGATCGTCTTCCGCTCGTTGTAATCGGCAAAGGAGGTGCCGAGGCCCTTGCGTGCCGTCGCTTGGGAAGCCAATTGGGTTTGGACATTCGATGGATAGCCAACGGGAACGTTGGAAGTCTTCGATCCTGGTACCACGGAGCGACCGCTTTGGTCTACCCCTCTTTGGCCGAGGGATTTGGATTGCCTGTTGCGGAGGCCTTGCTTTCCGGCTGTCCTGTGGTGACCTCCTCGGACACATCCATGGCCGAATTCAGTGGTCCTTACGCAGTTTTGGTGAATCCAAAGGACGCCGAATCTTTGGTGGAGGGACTTCGGAAAACACGGCTTTCGGAGTACGCATCGCTCCAAAGTCGCCAAAATGCCCGACAAGCCATGCTCAAACTCCTGGACCCCGTCCACCTCACCCAGAAATGGTTGAATCTCTATCAGCAAATGGCCTAATCGGCGTTTGTGTACCATACGTTCTTTTGCGGTAAATTTGTTTTATGGCTTTTTGGAAAAACCCGCATCAAATCGCACGCCCTTTGGCGCTGGGTTGTTTGGGATTGATATTCATTGGTACGGCTTGCCAACACGAATCCCTGGCCCCTCCCAACCTGGATCCGGACTCTATCAGCAGCCCTTGCTCCCCGGACTCCGCTTATTTTGTGCGGGATGTTTTGCCCATCCTTGCCAGTAGTTGTGCCGTCAGCGGTTGCCACGATGCCGCTACCCGGGCAGAAGGCGTACGCTTGGACCATTACAGGGCCGTCATCCAAACGGGTGAAGTCCAGCCCGGTGATGCCCAAAACTCGGAACTTTTTGAGGTATGCCTAGAAACCAGACCCGAAAAACGCATGCCTCCGCCCCCCCGTTCTCCCCTCACTTCAGCGCAAATTGAAACACTTCGACGCTGGATTAATCAAGGGGCCCGTAACAACCACTGTACTGATTAATACCCTATGACGAAACGCCCTTTGTTGATTTTGGTCACGGCTTTGATTTTGATCGTAGCCGCGGCCTATGCCTATTTCCGATGGAACCAGGCTCCGGAATCAATTGCCCACCAAGACACCCAATTCAATCTCACGGCCAACCAGCTTCTGGAGGAATTTCAAACCAAGACCGCCACGGCCCAGACACAATACCTCAATCGTATTATCGAAATTGACGGTCGTTGTGAATCTTCCGAAAACCAAGGCGATTCTCTTTTCTTCGTTTACATGGGCGCCTACAACGGTGCATCGGTGCTTTGTCAACTTGAATCGGGCCGTAGCCCTGTTCCAAGCGTCGGTCAAAACCTGCGTTGCAAAGGCATCTGCACTGGCTACGATGACTTAACCGGTGGCGTCTCTATGGACCGCTGCGTGCTCGTTAATTTTCCCTAAAAAACCTACCAAAGCCCATCATGAACCATCGTTTAACCGCCTTAGGCTGTGCCATTTTTCTTCTGAATTTCCCCGTGTCTGGGTTGCTGGCTCAGAACAAATACATGACCCGGACCGGATCGGCCCATTTTGTGGCTGATGGAATCATCAAAGACGATGTCCAAGCCCGAAGCAACACCGTGACGGCGGTTTTGGATGCCTCCAACGGTCAGGTTCAGGCCCGTATCCCCGTCAATTCTTTTGTTTTTCGAAAGGCCTTGATGCAGGAACATTTTAACGAGAACTACCTTGAATCCCATCGCTTTCCCAACGCCAGCTTCAAGGGTCAAATTCAAGGTTGGAACGACCAAATGCTCCAAAAATCCGGTTCCCAGAAAATCCGTTTCGTCGGAACCCTTGAAGTTCACGGTGTTGTTCGCGATATCAACGAGGCAGGTCTCCTTGAGGTCAGCAATGGAATCATCCATTTGGAAACGGATTTCAAGCTCGTTGTTGCCGATTACGGCATCAAAGTACCGGCCTTGGTCCGAGACAAAATCGCCAAGGAAGCCGAAGTCCATGTACAGGCCAATCTCAAGACATCGGCCCCGTAACACATCCTTTCCGAACTACAGATTCGGATCCAACCCTTCCGTCAGGACCACCGTACGATGCCAGGGATTTCCGTTGGTACCATCAAATTCCACGGGGCTTAGAAGTTCCAACGCATCGCTCAAAAACGATGCGCCACCCAAGGCCAACACCTTCCACATTCCTTCTTTGCGTTCGATGGGTTGACCACTGGGTCGTAGGCGCTCCAACAAGTGACCTGCTTCATCCAGCGTATTCCGGTGCTTTTTGCGGAAACTTTTGCGGTCCATTTGGGCCAATCGTTCCAATTCTTGCTGCATCCGATGGGCAGCGGCGCCCAATGCAGGCCCCAAGGAGGCATCGCTTTCAACCAAGGCCTTACGAACCGGATTCAGGACTTCCTCCAACCTTTTTTGGATGGAATCAGGATGGTTCATCCATTCCGGAAGGGGCTGAACTCGTTCTTGAAGGCGGTGGGTTAGCCATTCGTCCAGCAAGGCTTGGCCGTTTCGACCCAAATCATCCTCCTTCCAACCCATGGCCTGCCAGCTCAGCCAATCCGACTTCGTTAGGGTGGTGAGGGAAGGACGCAAAAACCGCAAAGGCATGTCCACCCCATACCTCTCAAACAAAGGCTGTAACATAGCCCAATAGCCCTGCTCTGCCCCGCCCCCTAACCAGGCTACGCCTGGCAAAACACTTTCCTGGTACAAGGGACGCAGGGCGGCTCCCGGACTAAAGTTTACCCAATCCGCGGAACGAAACAATTCCAGATCGCTGTTTTGATCGGGTCTTACTCTTTTTTTTCCGTCCAAGACAAAGAAAGGCAGGTCCCTCACATGAAAATCAACCCGGGATCCCGAACGCTGTTCCCATTCTTTTTGGGCCTGCTCCACCAAATCCGCGGCCAAACCTGGATGCGTAACTTGATCTTCCCAAACCGAACGCAACAGGCCTTTGAGGGACGCATCGTCCCCATCTACCACCAACAATGGAGTATCCAAAGGCTTGACCTGGTCCAACCATCCCCCACGTCCCAGCAGACGGTGCGCCAAACGTCGTGTTGCCTCGGCCACCGACAGGCCCTCCCGGTACGATTCGCGCACCAAACCGATCACATGTTCCGCATGGGGAGCTTCCCCCAACGATTCCCGCAGCAAATGCAAAGTATCCTCCATGGAGGGAATCTCCAAGCGTCCAAAAGCGTAAGGACCGCGAGGGCCGGGCCATTCCAGGCGACGACCGTTCACCTCGCAGACCCCCAATTCTTCCAAATCGTGGTCTTCGGAACCCATCCAATAAACCGGGATCCATCGGTAGGCTGGGCAGGCGGCCTGCATGGCTCGAGCCAACGCGACCGTGCTCAACATTTTGTGCAACCAATAGGAAGGCCCCCCCAGCCAATTGGGCTGATGAGCCGTGGTCACAACCACGCTTCGCTCATCCGCCAGGAGGTCCACGCCAGCCGCGCGGAAATCGATTCCCGATGCGGTGTATTGTTTTTCGAGAGCCTTCAAGAGGGCTTCCCTTCGCTCCGGCGGGTAGGATTTTAGACGCTGGGCGGCTTGTTTTTCGAGCAAGTCAAAGGGAAATTCTTGGGTACCCAACAACGGATTGAGTCCTGGATTTTTTAACCAAGAAAGAGCCGTGGCCGATAGCCAAGACTCCGACTCAAAGGCTTGCTGATGAATTAGGGACAGCACAGGCAACCAAATCAAATTCTTCGGCTCGGGTCACACGGACCTTGACCATGCAGCCGGGTTTCCAATCGCCCGGGGCCTCCTTGGCCGGTATCAAAACCTCGTTGTCTACTTCCGGCGAATCAAATTCAGTTCGCCCCACCCAATGGGTCGACTCCAAACGATCCAGAAGGACTGTGTATTCAAGGCCTACCTTGGCCTGGTTCAATTCAAGCGAAATTCCCTGCTGCAATTCCATCAAATGATCGGCTCGTTGCTGCTTGGTTTCGACCGGTACATCGTCTTCCAATAAATAGGCGGCCGTATTTTCTTCGTGGGAATACATAAAAACCCCAAGACGCTCAAACCGATGTTCGATAACAAAATCACAGAGTTCTTGGAATTCTTCGTCGGTTTCACCCGGGAAGCCGACCATCATGGTGGTTCTCAAATGAATACCAGGAACGGCGGAACGAATGTCCCGTACCAATTGATTGGTGGCCCTGGCCGAGATCCCGCGACGCATCCGCTTGAGGACTCCATCCGAGGCATGCTGCAGAGGCATGTCCAAGTAAAGACAGAGGTTTTCCCTTTCCCGAATCAAAGGCAGAATCTCCATCGGGAATTGCCCGGGATAGGCGTACTGCAATCGTATCCAAGAGGCCCCGGATTCGGCAGAAAGCCGATCCAACAAGTGAGCCAATTCTCTTTGACCTGTCAGGTCCAAACCGTACCAAGTCAAATCCTGGGCAATCAAAACCAATTCTCGAACCCCACCCGCCACCAAATTTCTGGCTTCCTGTAACAACGAAGGAACCGGAACCGAACGGTGGCCGCCACGCATGAGCGGAATCGCGCAAAAGGAACAAGGCCGATCACATCCTTCTGCAATTTTGAGAAATGCAGTATGGGATGGGGTGCTAATTCGACGCTCCCCTAACAATTCTTTCCGATAATCCACCCCCAGGGATCGAACCAAGGAAGGCAATTCCATGGTTCCAAACCAGGCATCGACCCCGGGTATTTCGGCTTCAAGCTCGTTGCGATACCGATGGGATAGGCAGCCCATGACCACCAGTTTGCCAATACGACCTTCTTGACGGGCTTCGGCGTAATGCAAAATCGTGTCGATGGATTCCTGTTTGGCGTTTTCAATAAATCCGCAGGTGTTGATGACCACCGTTTGATCCGACGACTGATCCTTCGAATCCTCTTCCAAAACCTGAACCTGCCCCCCGACCAATTGGGTCATCAGCCGTTCCGAATCCACCGTGTTTTTGGAACAACCCAAGGTCACAAGACGGACTGGAGCGGGGCGAAGGGCTTTGGTTTTCACGAATTCAGTCTTTCGTAGGGTTAGGCCTAATTTGCATGGCCCGAAGACGCCTGGCCACCGAGCAACGCTTCCACAAAGGCCTCTTTATCAAAAACTTGAAGGTGTTCCATGCCCTCGCCAACGCCCACAAAACGTATGGGTATGCCGAATTCAGAACAGATACCCAAGGCAACGCCACCCTTGGCGGTTCCATCCAATTTGGTGAGAATCAAGCCGGTGACCGATGTGGCCGCCGTGAATTGGCGGGCTTGTTCCAAAGCGTTTTGACCGGTCGAAGCATCCAAGACCAGCCAAACCTCGTGAGGAGCACCGGGCATCGCCTTGTTCAAAACGGTGCGAATCTTGGTTAATTCGGCCATCAAGTGACCTTTGTTATGCAAGCGTCCTGCCGTATCAATCAGTACCACCTGAGCGGATGAAGCAATGGCCGAGCGCAGGGTATCAAAGGCCACCGATGCGGGATCCGAACCGCTCTGTTGGTGGACAACCCGAACGCCGGTGCGTTCACCCCAGAGCAGCAATTGTTCCACGGCCGCTGCCCTAAAGGTATCTGCAGCTCCCATGACCACTTGCTGACCGGCTTGCTTAAATCGCCAAGCTAATTTTCCAATGCTGGTCGTCTTGCCTACCCCGTTGACGCCCACCACCAAAACAACACGAGGGGACGGGCTTGAGGTTTGATCCAGGTGGCTGTTTTTCAGCTCAGGCTCACCCAACAATTCTAGCATTCGATCGCGCAATAGTCCTTGTAAATCCGAAGGTTTCAAATCCTTGCGCCTATCGATTTCGCTTTGAAGACCTTTCATAATTCGGATGGTGGTCGCAACCCCCACATCGGCCGAGAGAAGTATTTCTTCCAGCTCTTCCAGCAATTCATCGTCAATCCGAGTTTTGCCGGTAACAAGCCGTACAATTTTTGAAAAAAAGCCTTCTTTGGTCCTTTCCAGACCCTGAACCAAGGCTTCCTTCTCCTTGCGTCCCTTGAGAAAATCAAAAAATCCCATAATTAACAAAAAAGGCTTTCCTATCGGAAAGCCTTTTCAACATTACGTGCAATGATTAGCGAGTAAAATAATCCTTGACCTTATCAGCCGTAACAAACTCTTCGCGGAATGTGTAGGCACCGGTTTTTTCGGAACGGCGTGCACGGATCACTTTGACGATTTTCTCTTGTTCGCTCGCTTCTTTTTTCAGGGTTGCTACTACTTTCTTGGCCATGATTCGATGTTTAGGGGGTTAAAGCGGTTGGAAGAAGGGTACCGCGAATCTTACTTAATTTCCTTGTGAACCGTTACCTTTTTGAGAACCGGATTGTATTTCTTCCGTTCCATACGGTCTGGGGTGTTCTTTTTGTTTTTGGTCGTGATATAACGAGACATGCCGGGCATGCCGCTGGTTTTGTGCTCGGTGCATTCCAAAATGACCTGGATGCGGTTACCTTTTTTGGCCATGGTTTGAGGGATTGGGTCGTTAGCTATTCAACAATGCGAGGAATACCGGCTTAAATCCGGCCTTTGGAAAGAAAATCCTGGACAACCTTGCCCATGCCGTTTTTGGCGATGGTGCGGATAGCGGATGTGGACACCTTGAGGGTAATCCATTCGCCGGTTTCCGGAATAAAAAACTTCTTGAGTTGCAAATTCGGATTGAACCGACGCTTGGTTTTGACGTTGGAGTGGGAAACGTGGTTTCCTTTGATAGCACGCTTTCCGGTTAAATCACAGATTCTAGACATGGATTTGGTTTTGGTGTCCTTCGTTTTGGAGGCTACTTTTGGGGCTACGGCTTCCCGAAATGCTGAACCGGGGAGTTCCTAAAAACCTTCTAAAAAGCCCTTAAAACCAAGGGACTGCAAAGATAGGTTCTTTTGAGCGTTTTTCAGCCCTTTTTAGCCCAATTTCCATGCCAAACAACCCTTTAACAGCCTCTCAGGCTCTGCACCTGGAACAAACCTACGGTGCCCACAATTACCACCCCATACCCGTGGTTTTGGAGCGCGGGTCCGGTTCTGTAGTCTGGGACATCCATGGGCAGTCTTATTTGGATTTCCTGTCGGCCTACTCTGCCGTGAATCAGGGGCACTGCCATCCCCGTTTGGTTAAAGTCATTCAAGAACAAGCCGCCAAATTAACATTGACATCCAGGGCTTTCCATAATGACAAATTAGGTGCCTACTGCGAAATGATGTGCCGGACCTTCGGCTTTGACAGGCTGCTCCCTATGAACACAGGGGTGGAGGCCGCCGAAACATCGGTCAAGCTGGCAAGACGTTGGGCCTACGAGGTCAAAGGCGTCCCCGAAAACCATGCCGTGGTCCTCTTTCCGGAAGGTAATTTTTGGGGCAGATCCATAGGAGCCATTTCAGCAAGCACCGACCCGGAGTCATACGGCGGTTTCGGTCCCTTGTTACCCGGCTTTCAAACCCTTCCCTACAACGATCTGGAAGCCCTCGAAGTTGCCCTTCAAAACCCCCATGTTGCGGCCTTTATGGTTGAGCCCATTCAGGGTGAAGCCGGCGTTGTGGTCCCTGAACAGGGCTACCTACGGGGTGTTAGGGAACTATGCACTCGCTACCATGTCCTGATGATTGCCGACGAAATCCAAACGGGCCTCGGGCGTACCGGTGCCTTGCTGGCCTGCGACCACGAAGAAGTCCGACCCGACGTGCTGGTCCTTGCCAAGGCACTGGGCGGAGGGATGTTACCGGTTTCGGCGGTTTTGGGTTCGGACGAAGTCATGCTCCGCATCCGTCCTGGTCAACACGGCTCCACCTTTGGTGGCAATCCACTCGCCTGCGCTGTAGCCATGGAGGCGGTTCAAATTCTCTTGGACGAAGAACTGGCCGACAAAGCAGCCCTGCGAGGCCAACAACTCCACCAAGGCCTGCAGGAATTGGTGACGGCTTATCCGCTTCTTCAATCCACCCGAGGCAAAGGGCTTTTGCAAGCCCTTATTTTCGGAGAAAATGGGTCCAAAACGGCTTGGGATTTTTGTATACTCCTCAAAGACAACGGGCTCTTGGCTAAACCAACCCACGGACATATCGTCCGCCTAGCTCCCCCGCTAATAATTAGCGAGCAGCAAATCCAAAAAGCCCTTGAAATTCTGGCTAAAAGCCTAGAACAATTGCAGCCGAGATGATCGGGGTTGGAGCAAACCTTTAGAGGACCGACTGAACCACCTTGCGGAAGGATTCCGGGTGATTCATGGCCAGGTCAGCCAAAACCTTGCGGTTCAATTCAATGGAAGAACCGTTCAATTTGCCCATCAACTTGGAATAGGACAAACCCTCCTGACGTGCGGCTGCGTTGATACGGGCAATCCAAAGGTTGCGGAAATGGCGCTTTTTGGCTTTGCGATCCCGGTAAGCGTAAACCAAACCTTTTTCAACGGCGTTTTTGGCAACCGTGAAGACCGTGGAGCGGGTTGTGAAATAACCCTTGGCTAATTGCAAAATCCGCTTACGGCGGGCATGAGCTGCAACGTTGTTAGACGATTTTGGCATGGGGGCTTATTTACCGATGGTTAAAAGACGCTTGATCAAGGCTTCGTTGGTGGTATCCACCAAGGCCCCGTGACTAAGGCGGCGCTTTTGCACAGTGCTCTTCTTGGTCAAAATGTGACGCTTGTAGGCGTGCTTGCGCTTGATTTTTCCTGTTCCGGTAAGGGCGAACCTCTTTTTGGCACCGGAATTGGTTTTCATTTTGGGCATAACGCGGTTTTTTGGGCCCCGCAGAGGCCTTGATTCAAGGCATTCGGGGAGCGCGAAGATAAGCTGAAATAAAGTTTTTTGAATCCCTATTTTTTGACCCCTTTGGGAGCCAAAGAGATGAACATACGCTTTCCTTCCAACTTGGGCATGCTCTCGACCTTGCCCAAGTCTTCGAGTTGTTGAGCAAAAGTTAACAGCAAGAGTTCCCCCCTTTCTTTGAAGACAATGGCGCGACCCCGGAAGTGCACATAGGCCCTCACCTTGGAACCCTCTTCCAAAAAATTCCGGGCATGCTTGAGTTTGAACTGAAAATCGTGATCGTCGGTGTTGGGCCCAAATCGAATTTCTTTCACCAGATTTTTGGCGGCATGGGCCTTGATTTCCTTTTCTTTCCGCTTCTTTTCGTACTGGTATTTGCTGTAATCGGTAATCCGACAAACGGGTGGTGTGGCTGTTTCGGCGATCAGAACCAAATCCAGACCCAAACCCTCGGCCATTTGGAGGGCCTTGGCCAAGGGATAAACCCCCTGCTCGATGTTTTCACCAACCAGACGAACCTCTTCGGCCCGAATATTCTCGTTGATAGGGTCCACCGGCTTCTGGGGCCGACGGTTAAATTGCGGATTGCGTACGGGCTGATTGATAATGACCTCCTTGTTTAGTTGGGGTAAAAATTATAAAAACGAATGAAAAGTGCTCATTGTACCGCTGCCAGCTCCTTTTGCAGCATCGCTACAAAAGCGGGTATTTCCAAACTCTCACCTTGGCCCTGACCATGACGGCGGACCGCCACCGTGCCCGTTTGGGCTTCCTTTTCGCCAATAATCAGCATGTAAGGAATCTTCTGCACCTCGGCATCCCGGATTTTGCGGCCAATTTTTTCGTCACGGTGGTCAACACTACTGCGAATATCGGCAGCCATGAGCTCCGATTGCAAATGCTCCGCAAATTCCTGAAACTTTTCGGAAATTGGCAAAATAGCAACCTGTTCCGGAGCAAGCCATAAGGGGAAATTCCCGGCACAGTGTTCGATGAGGAGCGCTACAAAACGCTCCATGGAGCCAAAGGGTGCCCTGTGGATCATGACCGGTCGGTAACGGCCGTTGTCTGCACCCACATAGGTCAAATCAAAACGCTCAGGGAGGTTGTAATCCACTTGGATGGTTCCCAATTGCCAGGATCGACCCAGGGCATCGTGAACCATAAAATCCAATTTGGGGCCATAAAAGGCCGCCTCACCTGGTACCGTCACGGTCTTCATCCCCATTTCGGCCGTGGCTTCGATAATGGCTTGCTCCGCTTTGATCCAGGCCTCGTCCGAACCGATGTACTTGGTGCGGTTTTCGGGATCCCTCAACGAAATCTGAGCCGTGTATTTCTCAAATCCGAGAACATCAAAAACCCTAAGAACTAGGGAAATAACCTTCTTGAATTCATCCTTCACTTGATCATCCCTGCAGAACAAATGCGCATCGTCTTGGGTGAACCCGCGGACCCGGGTCAACCCGTGCAGTTCCCCGTGTTGCTCGTAGCGGTACACCGTACCAAATTCGGCAAGCCGTAGCGGTAGGTCCCGGTACGAACGGGGCTTGGTCCGATAAATCTCGCAGTGATGAGGGCAATTCATCGGCTTGAGAAGATACTCTTCGCCCTCGTGCGGTGTCAAAATGGGACGGAAGGAATCTTGACCGTATTTGTCCCAATGCCCGGAGGTTTGGTAGAGCTCCTTGTGACCGATGTGGGGGGTCACCACTTGAACATAACCGGCTTTGGTTTGCTGTCTGCGCAAAAACTGCTCCAAAATTTCGCGAACCATCGCGCCTTTGGGGAGCCAAAGAGGCAAGCCCATCCCGACCTTTTCGCTAAAGGCAAAGAGCTCCAGCTCCTTGCCCAATTTACGATGGTCACGTTTTCGGGCCTCCTCCAGCAGGTGCAAATGCTGTTCAAGCTCTTTGGCCTGCGGGAAAGTGATCCCGTAAATCCGGGTTAATTGCTTGTTTTTTTCGTTCCCTCTCCAATAAGCGCCGGCCGTGTTAAGAAGTTTAACGGCCTTAATCGCCGAGGTATCCCTGAGATGCGGACCTCGGCATAAGTCCGTGAATCCACCCTGGGTATAAAAGGTAATGTTGCCGTCTTCCAGGCCCTCGAGCAATTCCAGTTTGTAAGGATCGCCTTTGGCCGCGAAATAGGCGACCGCTTCGGCCTTGGGAACCTCTCGGCGCTGAAAAGCGGAGGATTGTCCGGCCAATTCCACCATTTTTTTCTCCACTTTGGGGAAATCATCGCTGGAAAAAACATGATCCCCAAAATCGATATCGTAATAAAATCCCTGTTCGATGGCCGGTCCAATCCCCAAACGAATCCCGGGGTAAAGGGCCTCCAAGGCTTCTGCTAACAGGTGGGCACTTGAATGCCAAAAAGTGGAACGTGCCCCTGCATCATCCCATTTGAGTAAACGAAGGCGGGCTGTTGCGGGCAATCTGCGCTCCAAATCCCAAATTTCGCCGTTGACCTCCGCAGCAAGGACCTGCCTGGCCAAGCCCTCTGAAAGGGAACGAGCAACATCGAGGGCGGTACTGCCGGGTGGATAGGTGCGCTGGCTGCCGTCGGGGAGTTGAACGTTAATGGAATCGGAGTTCATGAACAAAGGGCCGGGGTTGTCCTGAGGGATATTTTTGATTAAAAAACCTGCGAATATACATCATTTGAGCCGGTTAAGCCCCTGCTGGGCCTGAGGATACCCCTTCTGGATGCGGAGGCATTCCCGGTAGTCGGCCGAAGCTTCGGCCTTGCGGTCCATCATTTCGTAACACAATCCTCTGTTCACCAGGGCCGGTAAATCGCCGGAACGCAAGGCCAGGACCCGATCAAACCCCTGCAGGGCTTGGGCGAATTTCTGTTCCAACAAATCCAAGTAAGCAAGGTTAAAAAGAGCATCGCGGTGGGATTTGTTCACGAGGAGCAGGGCCCGGTAATCCTGCCTCGCCGAGTCCGCATACCCTTGGCCTTGCAAAAGCATGGCCCTGGCGTAGAGCGCTTCGGTATGGCCCGGTCGAATTTCAAGAACATTGCTAAAATAGCGGTGAGCCAGGCGTGGATCTGATTCGCGCAATCCCAATTCCAGATAGGCAGCGTAGAGTTCGGGGTCTTGCTCAATCGCAGTCAGCCATGCCGAACGCGCTGCGGTGGTATCCTTCAGTTCAAGATAGGTCATGCCCTTGAGCAGGTAGGCCTCGGCCAAACGCTTGTCTCTTCGCAATGCTTCGTTGAGGTATTTGAACGCCACGGCATGCTGGCGATTGATCAGGGCCAGTTCACCGCGACGCATATAAGCCCGCACCAAATTGGGGTTGCGAGCCATGGCAACTCGCAAAGCGTCGTCGGCCTCCGAAATCAGCCCAATGCGGGTGTAGATCTCGCCCAAGATGCAATAAAAAAGGGCATTCCCGGTATCCAGCAACAAGGCCGATTTGATATCCGCCATGGCCTTGCGCAAAGCTTCCCTGGGTTGATCCGGCGATTCTAAATCGTTGGTTGCCATGCCCGAATCGGAACGGTTGACCGAAAACTCCCGGTCTCTGTTCAGCCACCAATCAGCCCGCTCCCCGTAGGCTGTTGCATCCGATGAATTCATCGCAATGCGACGGTTAAGGTCCTTCAAAACCGCCTCGGCATCGGGTGCACTCTTTCGAACTTCGCCCTCCTTCTGGGTAGCCGGGTTGTTATCGCAAGCGAACAAAAACCAAAAACCCAGCGGAACGAAGAAAAGGAGGACCCTACGTAGCGCGAAACTGACCATTACTTTTGTCAAAAATAGGGGAGCCATGCACAATCATCGCCAAATAAATCGGATGCAACTGTCCAAAAAAAATACAACCGGACCTTGGCCCCAAGTTGCAATGCTTATTGGTTTCATTATCAATATCCTAACTTTTTCAGGCCCGGTGCTATCCCAGCCCCCCCAACCCACTGCGCGCTTGGTTGATTCATTGATTTACCCTGCCGAACAAAACTTCAGGAATGCTCGAATGCTCACCCGGGGCGGTGATAACGCGGAGGCCTATTGGAACAACGCCTCCAACAGCCTGGTCTTTCAGAGCAACAACCCCGCTTGGGGGCTGGAATGCGATCAGATTTTTGTATTGGATTCATCGCGGCTGAACATCCCAGCGGGCGGACTTGGCCATCTCGGACAAGGCCCCAGCTCGAACGCTTGGACCTACGAAAAGCCCGTGATGGTTTCGACGGGCAGAGGCCGCACAACCTGCGCCTATTTTGTTCCCGGTGATGAACGGGTGGTCTGGGCCTCCACCCACGGTCAGCAGGATACCTGTCCTCCGCCCCCCGCCCCCCGTCCAGACCGCAAGTACCTATGGTCCATCGATGCCGCCTACGATATTTACCTCAGTGATTTGAAAGGTGGGCACCTTGAAACGTTGGTGGCTTCGCCCGGTTACGATGCCGAGGCCACCTTTTCACCGGACGGACGCTGGATGGTCTTTACCAGCACCCGGGATGGGGACTTGGACCTCTACCTCATGTCCTGGCCGGAACGCCAAATAACCCGTGTGACCAGCGCCCTCGGTTACGATGGTGGTGCCTTTTTTTCGCCGGATAGCAAACAACTTGTTTTTAGGGCATCCCGCCCCCAGACACCCCCGGAAGTAGAGGAATACCAACAACTCCTCTCCGAAGGTCTGGTCGCCCCCACCCGCATGGAGCTCTTTGTCTGCAACCTGGACGGAAGCGGCCTCCGCCAAATCACCCAACTGGGAGGAGCCAATTGGGCACCCTACTTCCACCCGGACGGCCAGCGAGTTATTTTTTCGACCAACCACCACAGCAAACGGGGTTTCCCTTTCAACCTGTTTATGGTCAACCTGGACGGTAGCGGGCTGAAGCAAATCACCTATGACCCGACGTTTGACTCTTTCCCCATGTTTTCGCCCGATGGCCGTCGCTTGATTTTTGCCTCCAACCGTCGTAACGGCGGAAACCGCGATACCAACCTAATTCTCGTAGACTGGGTGGACCGTCCTTAACTTCGCCAAGACCCTAGCCCCTCCGCCTATGCCCGTTTATCACCGCCTGGGACAAATACCCCCCAAACGCCATACCCAGTTCCGCAAACCCAACGGGGAACTTTATTACGAACAATTGTTTGGGACCGTTGGCTTCGACGGCATGTCCTCCTTGATGTACCACCTGCATCGACCCACCATCATTCGATCCATGGGCGAGATTTTGGACCTGCGACCTCAGATTGCCGTTCAACACAATATCACGCCCCGGCGTTACAAAGGCTTTCAAGTCCAACCCGTTGGTGATTACCTGCAAAGCCGGGTTCCCCTGTTTCTCAACAAAGAAATTACCATGGGCCTGGCGGCCCCTTCGGGAAGCAGCCAGGATTATTTCTACAAAAACGCGGACGCCGATGAACTGGTTTTTGTGCACCGTGGAACCGGGACCCTTCGGACCCAGTTAGGAAACATCGCTTTTGAGAAAGGAGATTACCTTTTGATTCCGCGGGGTATGATTCACTGTTTTGAATTCGACGGTAACGACAACCGGCTCTTGTACCTGGAATCCCACGATCCCCTTTACACCCCCAAACGTTACCGAAACTGGTTCGGTCAATTGTTGGAACATTCCCCTTATTGTGAAAGGGACTACAAACTCCCCACCGATTTGGAAACCCATGATGCCAAGGGTTCTTTTGAGATCAAAATCCGCAAGCAAGGGATGTTGCATTCGGTCATCTATGCCAGCCACCCCTTTGATGTGGTGGGCTACGATGGTTATAATTTCCCGTACGGTTTCAGCATTTACAATTTTGAACCCATTACCGGTCGCGTTCATCAACCGCCCCCCGTTCACCAAACCTTTGAAAGCAAAGGCTTTGTGGTCTGCAGCTTTTGTCCTCGGCTCTACGATTACCACCCACTCTCCATTCCGGCTCCGTACAACCACTCCAACATCGATTCCGAAGAAATCCTGTACTATGTCGATGGAGATTTTATGAGCCGCAACGATATAGGTCCAGGCCAAATCACCCTACACCCCGGTGGCATACCCCATGGGCCTCACCCAGGCGCCTACGAACGCAGCATTGGCAAAACCTCGACCGACGAATACGCGGTGATGATTGACACTTTTCGGCCTTTGGCCATCACCCAACAAGCCATGGCCCTGGACGACGGAACCTATTACCGCTCCTGGATGGAACCCGCTTACGAATAACAGGTCATTGACAACCCTATATTTCAAATCCAGTCCTCAAGACTTCCCCCATCAACCATGAACGAACCTTTGACCCATCCCAAGCCTGCCTTGGTGAACGAGGATTTCCTCCCCTTGTTAGGCACCGATCATTTGGAGCTCTATGTCGGCAACGCCAAGCAATCGGCCTATTATTACCAGGCCGCTTTTGGCTACGAACTTATCGCCTACGCGGGTCCCGAAACAGGCCTTAAAGACAGGGCTAGCTATGTGTTACAACAAAACAAAATCCGCTTGGTTCTGACCTCTTCCCTGTATCCTGATACGGAAATATCGCGGCATGTGGACAAGCACGGGGACGGAGTCAAATTCCTTTCGTTGTGGGTTGACGATGCCAATGCCGCCTTTGAAGCCACGGTGGCCCGTGGTGCCCGTCCCCACCAGGCGCCTCAAGTCCACGAAGACGCCCACGGTCGTGTTGTCACCGCTTCCATTCATACCTACGGAGATACGGTGCACCGGTTTGTGGAACGCAAGGATTACCAGGGGCTTTTTATGCCGGGTTACGACAGCCCCCGTTGGAAATTACCCGTGGAATCGGTCGGTCTGCAGTACGTGGACCATTGCGTTGGCAATGTTGAATTGGGCGCCATGAACACCTGGGTTGATTTTTACGAAAAAGTCATGGGGTTTCAATTGCTAATCACCTTTGACGACAAGGATATCTCCACCGAGTATTCAGCCTTGATGTCCAAAGTCGTATCCAACGGCAACGGCTATGTCAAATTTCCCATCAACGAGCCGGCCGAAGGCAAAAAGAAATCCCAAATTGAAGAGTACATTGAATTCTACCGTGGGGCCGGCGTCCAACACATCGCCGTAGAGACCTATGACATCGTGCACACGGTTACCGAACTTCGTCGTCGGGGGGTTGAATTTCTCTATGTTCCTGAGACTTACTACGATGACCTTACCGAAAGGGTTGGAGCCATCCACGAAGATATCTCAATTCTCAAATCCCTCAATATTTTGGTGGACCGGGATGAACACGGTTACCTCTTGCAGTTGTTTACCAAACCCGTACAGGATCGGCCGACCCTGTTCTTTGAAATCATTCAACGTCGGGGCGCCAAATCCTTTGGCAAAGGAAATTTCAAAGCCCTTTTTGAATCCATCGAAAGAGAACAAGCCCTTCGAGGGAACCTTTGATAGCTTGGTTCGCAGAATTCGAAGGAAGGGGTTGCTGGAGGTCTGGCCTTCTCAAAGTTTGGCCTTGGATTGACGGGCAGAGGAGGATTCCCAACGGGACAACCGGCGATCCAGGTTCCACAAGAACCCAAAAAGTCCAAGTTGAATGATGAGAACGACCGCTAGAACGACATAGATCTTGCCGTTGCTTCGCATCAGGTCCGCCATTTCAACCCCGGAAGGCTCCGAAGACCCCGGTAATGAGCCCAACGAAACCTGCAAGGTCTGCCATACATTCCAAGCCAAAAAACGAAGCAACATCATAATCGATGGATTAAGGTTTTGAATTAGGAGGAGCAACGCTTGTCGTGAGGGTTCGGTACCGGGCCCACAAATTGGCCAACCACCACCCCATCAAAGTCCAACCCACGACCGCCGGATAAAAAACCCAACGCATACGGCCATCCAAGTCGTACGCCGAAAAGCCAGGGTTCCCCCCGTTCCCAGGGTGAAGCGAATCGGTGAGTCGAGGAAGGATAAAAAGCAAAGGGATCAAACAAAAAAACGCCAACACATTGTAAACTGCCGCCATGCGGGCTCTGTTGCGAGCATCCTCAAAGGAAGAGCGCAAAACCATGTAGGCCAGGTACAAAAGCAACCCGACGGCCGAGGCGTTTTGTTTCGGATCTCCACTCCACCAGGACCCCCACGTGAATTGAGCCCATACCATGCCGGTAAAAAGGCCTAAAAAACCAAAAACCAGGCCCACCAAGCTGAGTGCCTGCGCCTGGGTATCGTCCAAAAATTGTTGAAACAAAAGATAGCGTATCGAATAAACAGCCGAACCCAGAAGCATTAAAAGCATACCAAACCACATGGGAACGTGAAAATAAAGGTTACGGACTGACTCGTTCAGGATCACTTTGCGGGGAACATCGCCCAGCCAACCCATAAAAAAGCTGTAAACTAATAGCAAAATTGCCAGCCCTTTCAGGACCGGATGCAGGGGCTTGGGTGCAAGCGTTGAATTCATAGAGGGGCCTGCGTAGGCTGCCTCAAAGATATTAATCCCTCCAAAGAAAAGGAAAAAGAAGGATGCCAAGGGCTAGCAACATAAGATTCAGCCCAACCATGGCCCCGGCATAGGTCCAAGCCAAATCCCGGGACAAACCGTCCAAGGCCAATTTGGACAGGCGATGAACCAGCAAAAGTCCGGGCACCAACAAGGGAAAACCCAGAACCGGCATCAACTGAGCAGGCTGGGTGGACCCTTGGGACATGGCCGAAACCAAGGTTAACACGGTAACCAAGAGGGGGGCCCCCAAGAAGATGGTCAAAACAAAGAGCCCCGTGTCCTGAATGGGGTAGCCCATCCACAAAGCCATGAGCAAAGCACAGAACCCCATCAAAACCCACATCATCAGGGTTCCGGTCATCACCTTGGTTAACCACCATGCCACACCGGGTACACTAACCCGGTAGTAGAGATGCAAGCCCCGACTTTGACCCAGGAAACTCCTGGAAACCGTGTAGACCGAAACAAAGAGCACCAACAACCAATAAAAGGTCAACCATGCCGCGGGGCCCACCGGACGAAGCAACAACTGCGCCGCAAAGACCCCTGCCACCAAATAAAGCAGCGATCCGGCCAACGCCTGGGCTTGCCGGGTTTCACGACGAACATCGTGACCCAAGAGGACCAAGGCGCGACGAATTTGAGCAGAAGGGTTCATGGATCGGGGCTAAATTAACCTTGGTTCTCCAGCATCTTTGCATTATGAGTTCCATCTTTGCCCATTCACCCCGCCCCCTAACCAAAATTCTTGTGGCCAATCGGGGTGAAATTGCCTTGCGTATTCTACGCAGTGCCCGCGAGGCAGGCCTCGAAACGGTGGCCGTTTATTCAGAAGCGGATCGCGCAGCCCCCCACGTCCGTCAGGCCGATTGGGCCTTTTGTCTGGGGCCTGCCCCTTCATCGGCCTCTTACCTGCGCGGTGAGGCTTTGATTGCCTTGGCTTTGGAGCAAGGTTGCCAGGCGATTCATCCGGGATACGGTTTCCTGTCCGAGAACGCCGACTTTGCCCAAGCCGTGGAAAAGGCCGGATTGATCTTGATTGGCCCATCTTCCCAAAGCATACGAACCATGGGGAACAAGGTGGCCGCCAAACAAGCCGTGGCCGGCTTTGATATACCCCTGGTTCCAGGAACCGATCACCCCGTTTCGGACCCCAAAGAAGCCCTGAACATCGCTCAGCAAATTGGCTTTCCCCTCCTTATCAAAGCCGCTGCCGGTGGTGGCGGAAAGGGTATGCGAATCGTTCACCGAGCCGAGGATCTTCAGGAATCGCTCAACACCGCTGTTTCCGAAGCTCAAAGCGCCTTTGGCGATGGATCGGTTTTTATCGAAAAGTACCTTGAAAACCCGCGTCACATCGAAATTCAAATCCTAGCGGATGGCGAAGGGCGCACCGTCCACCTTTTTGAAAGAGAATGTTCGGTCCAAAGAAGGCACCAAAAGCTCATCGAAGAAGCCCCTTCCTCCTGCCTCACCCCTGAACTACGAGAGGCCATGGGTCAAGCAGCCGTGCGGGTCGCCAAGGCCTGCCAATACCAAAATGCAGGAACAGTCGAGTTTTTGTTGGACCGTAACAACCGATTTTATTTCTTGGAAATGAATACCCGGTTGCAGGTCGAACATCCGGTTACCGAGTGCATTACCGGTTTGGATCTGGTACGCCTTCAATTTCAAATTGCTGCCGGTGAGCCTTTGCCATTTGACCAAAAGGACCTTCGCATTCAAGGGCACAGCATCGAGCTTCGATTGTGCGCCGAGGATCCTCGCCAACAATTTTTACCCGATTTGGGAACCCTCACCCGTTTTCGCCCACCCCAGGGACCCGGCGTACGTTTGGACTCCGGGTACGAGGAAGGCATGGAGATTCCTGTTCATTACGACCCCCTGATGGCCAAGCTTATCGTGCACGCCTCGGATCGACCCGCGGCCTTGGCCCGGATGCGCAGAGCCCTCGATGAATTTGAACTTGAAGGACTTGCGTCCACCCTGGCCTTTGGACGCTGGGTCATGGACCATCCGGCCTTTGTGGAAGGTCACTTTGATACCGGTTTTATTTCAACCTATTTTCGAGGCGCAGAATCCTTGGATACGCCTTTGCCCCCTTGGGAAGGAGAAGGCCTTCGAGAGGATCAACTTTCTGAATGGTTGGCTTTGAGCGCGATGATCTTGGAAAGCCGACCGCCAGGGACCGCAACGCCTGATCCGAGTACAGGTCATAACACAGGGAACCCGGTCGAGAATCCAGGGCAGGCATGGAGCAGACTTTGGAACCCCAACGGCACCTGAACCCTTTTTTTGTTCGTACCTTTGTACCACGGGGCTGAACGGAATCGACAGCTTGTTTAGATGACCCGGTAAGCATGCCGAGCCTGGAATCGTTGCTCGTTAATCCGATGATTCAAGCCTTAAACGGCAACTACGACTACGCACTCGCTGCTTAATTCTAGGAATTAGCAAGAGTTGTCTCCGGATAGATGAGCTCACTGGCCTATCCAATGGAGGCATCGACCACCGTGAGCTGGTTCTAAGGCAGGCTTGACCAAGGAACAAGAACCCTAAAGCCTAAGCGAACACTGCGGCCCGCCTCCCGCCTGGTGCTCGACCAAAACCAAGGGAACGCTAAGCATGTAGAAAGTCGGGGATCGGCTTGACTGGACCAGGGTTCAACTCCCTGCAGCTCCACAACCCGGGGGTATCTGTTCTTGGAACAGGCCCCAACCTAATGGGCGTATTTTGGAAACGAGCCGAATTGTTGTTGGATTGAATGGATCGAACGACGACCTGGAATTAGGGCAATTGATTGACTATTACCTCATAGGCCACTTCGTTGCGTCGTCCCACCAAGGTCCAAGGGGCATTGTAACCCATGTACAAGAAGGGACCGCGGATGGTATAGCCTTCTTGGGCCAAGACGGCTTCCAAACGACGCCGATGTTTGCGCAAATCCTTGTTCCCGGCAAAGCCCCCAAAAGACAAAACAGCCAGCGTTCGGGATGGTTGCATTTCCAAACGAACCGTGCTGTCCATGGTGGAAGGAAGCTGCTCCAACGTTCGATCAAAGGGCATATAGAAATACAAAGCGGGTTGGTCACCCATTTCCATGACGACTGGCGCCGTCATGGCCATGGACTCTTTGGAACGATTACCCCCAAAGAGATAACGGGCCACCCTCCGAAATCCCTCGTTGGCCGAAGATCCCATGCTGGCATCGCGCATCGGGGTTTTGGCAATGGCCAAGGAGGGGTATTCCCGAATTTCAACGCCCTGCCTTAGAAGAGCCACCCTTCGATAGCGGGGTTCCGGAACCCGCTCAGCGGCTCCCAAACGAAATACAACCCACAAAAGCAACACCCCCAAAACGAGGACAACACCCCACATCCATTGATTCATGCCCTAAAGAAACGCTTGCAAAGTCAATAATTGCCCAAAATTGGCCTTTTTATCCTAGCCTCTCCATGCCTATTTTCGGCCTCCTGCATTCCATTCGTCTCAATGCCCTCACCCACCCTCAAAAAACCTACTTCTTTGGCCTTGGCCCTTTCCTGGGTTTTGGGATGGATTGGAACGCCCCTGTATTTGTTGGGTTTTGGGATGACCGTTTTGGTTTTTGATCCGATTCTTCGCTTGAGTTACCTTTTGGGTGGGTACCAAATTCACCAAAACGGGATTCGGCTCATGAATCGTTGCCTTTACCAATGCTTGCTTTTCAATGGTTGCCGTATTTCCTGGAATACGAACCAAAACCTACCTGATCCAGCCTCAAATTCGAATACCAAAATTTTTGTTGCCAACCACCAAAGCCTCAACGATATACCGCCTTTGATTTGGAAACTCCGGACCTATCGACCCGTTTTGGTTTCCAAGGCCGAATTGGCCAACGGGATTCCTTCGGTTTCCTATAATTTCAAAACGGGGGGCGTGATTGCCATTCAGCGCAAGAACCCAAACCAATCTTTGGTAGCAATGCATCGGCTGGGCCTTCGAATTGCAAGCAGTGGGGAAAGCGTCTTGTACTTTCCCGAAGGAACCCGATCCCGCAATGGCCGTTTGGGAACCTTCAAAAGCGGAGGGCTGGAGCAATTAATGAAAAGTGTTCCCAACATTGAACTGGTACCGGTAGCCGTGCAGCGGTCTTGGGAATTGGCCCGTTGGAACTTTTTGCCTTTGCCCTTTGGAATCACCCTACGCTTTGATGTTTTGCCCTCTATCAACGCCTGGAATTTTGATGGGGATACCATCCAAAAAGCCCGAGCCATGATGCAGGCTGCCCAGAACGCCGTTCAACAACACATCCATAAACCCCACGCTGCATGAAGAAATCCTTGATTGCCCTTCTCACGTTTTTCTTGATTTCGATGGCCCACAAACCCTTGATTGCAGGGACCCGACCCGACGAAGGAATGTATCCGCCAACGGCCATTAACCGGGATTCCCTTGCCAAGGCGGGCCTGCGAATAAATCCCATTCGCATTCTAAGCCTTAACGATAGCGGGATCCTTCCTGCTTTGGTTCGGGTTGGAGGTTGTTCGGGGGCCTTTGTTTCGCCTCAAGGTTTGTTGATGACCAACCACCATTGCGCCTTCGATGCGGTCGCTTCGGCCAGCACACCGCAGAACAACCATTTGGAGAATGGTTTTTACGCCAAAGATTTTCGAGAAGAAATTCCAGCCAAGGGCCTCAGCCTGCGGATTACCGTTGGCTTTGAAGACTGCAGCCCAGCGGTTCTTTCGGATTTACCAGGGAACGACCGTCCGGTGGAACGCCAAAAAGCCATCCGGGAACGAATGGCCCGCATCGAAAAAGAGGCCTCTTTGAAGGATAGTACCTTGACCTTTGAAGTTTCCGAAATGTTTCCGGGCAAATCCTACTTGCTCTTCCGCTACCGTACTTTACGAGATATACGACTGGTCTATGTTCCTTCCAGAGCCATTGGCGAATTTGGGGGCGAATCGGATAACTGGGTATGGCCCCGACATACCGGTGATTATACTTTTTTGAGGGCCTATACCGGCCCCAACGGCGAGAATCGCTCCTATCATCCGGACAATGTGCCTTTGGTTCCAACCGCCTACCTACCCCTGGCCAGTCGTCCACTCCAAGAGCAGGACTTTGTGATGATAATGGGCTATCCCGGACGAACGTTCCGTCATTACCCGGCCTCATACCTCCGATACCAGCAACAAAAGTTGTTACCGATTACCCAGACCAATTTCGATTGGCTCATCCAACAATTGGAGAACCAAAGTCACCAATCAACGGCCGAAGCGTTGGTCTGGTCATCGCGTATCAAATCCCTTGGTAATACCACCAAAAATTATAGAGGCAAAAGCCAGGGTCTGCAGCGTTCCCCCATCCTGGAACAATTTGAAAACAAAGACCGTTTGGCCAGAGCATTGGCAAGCACCGAGGAACGTCAACAGTTGGATCGGTTGGATTCTTTGTACAATGTTCTCTCCGAAAACGCAGATTTGCATCTGAATTTTCAACACATGGTATCGCAATCACGGACGGCCCAATGGCTTATAAAGGCCGCCGAAAATCAATCCAAGCCCCATGATTCCACCTTGGCAACATGGGCCAAAGCAAATCGTTCCACCTGGCGTCCCGAACTAGAAGTTCAAGTTTTAATGTATTTCGTGAATAGGCATCCGGAACTACGTCCCACCACCAATACCAAAGCCTGGGATGCCTGGCTGACTCGCCTGGTCAAATCCAAGGATTTTCCGTCCTTCAAGGGGGCCAGCGCAAAATGGGGAACCTATTGGTGGTCTCTGTCCCAACGGATCAAAAAAGATCAAGCGGATTGGAATGCCCGAATCAACACCTTGTTACCGGTTTTTCTTGACTTGCGATTGCGTGCCAGCGGTCAGGAACAATTTGTACCGGATGCCAACGGAACACTGCGTCTAACCTACGGGCGGGTTCAGGGTTACCGTCCCGACGATGCGGTGTACCATGAACCCTTCACCCACCTATCGGGGATGTTCCAAAAGGCTGCTTCGAAGCATCCCGACTACGCCTTGGATTCAGCCATTTGGCGAGCCTTCCATGCCCCTAAGGTATTGCAAACAACGACCCGTGAAAACAGATTTGGGGATTTGGGACTTCAAGCGATTTCTGCCGAGGCCGACCAAACCAAGGTCAAAAAACCTTTGGAGGACCCTGAAGCGATTCCGGTTGCCTTCCTCTACAATTTGGATACAACAGGGGGGAATTCCGGCTCACCGGTCATGAATGCTGACGGTGAATTGGTAGGGCTCAATTTTGACCGTGCCTTTGGGGCCACGATCAATGATTATGCTTGGAACAAAGACTACAGTCGTTCCATTGGCGTTGACATTCGATTTGTGTTGTGGAATCTTCGCCATGTGGTTCAAGGCGATCGTTTGCTCCAAGAACTGCAACCCAAAACCCCTTAAGGCCTGTACCAATTCCTCTAAAAAAATGAAAACCATGAAACTGGGCATCCTTCGCGAATCCAAGAATCCACCGGATCTTCGAACCCCGCTGGTACCCGATGATTGTCGTTTCCTTTTGAATCAATTCAAAGATCTCCAAATCGTTGTTCAACCGTCCTCTTTTCGGTGTTACAGCGATGAATTATACAGGGGAGCCGGCTGCCTTGTTTCGGAAGACCTGAGCCATTGTGGATTGGTGTTGGGAGTCAAAGAGGTCGATACAGCCCAGCTAATCCCAGGACTGGCGTATGCTTTTTTCTCCCATACCATCAAAGCCCAACCCTACAACCGTTCGATGATGCAGCATATGGTCCGGAACGGTATCAGTCTTTATGATTATGAATTAATGACCGACGAATTCGGTCGTCGGACCGTGGCCTTCGGTCATTGGGCTGGCATCGTTGGGGGCTGGCATGCATTGCGCATGCGCGGTCTCCGCAACGGGCATCGTTCCGTACCCACAGCGGCTGAAATTGGGTCCTACCAGGGCATGCTGGATTTGTTGCCGGAACTTTCGCTCGACGCTGCCCTCTTTGTGGTATGCGGCCACGGCCGGGTGGGCAAAGGAGCCTTGCAAATGCTCCAAGCCGCTGGCATAGAAATGTTCCAGCCAGAACAAATCCTCAAATTTCCCGAAAAACCATGGTCCCAAATTCACTCCAAACCCGGGCTGGTTGTCCTTCAATCCCAACATATGGTTGCAGCCAAGGATGGGGGGGCTTTTGTGGAATCTGATTTTTACCAAAGGCCTGGGGCCTACATGTCAACCATGGCCCCCTACCTTCGAAGGGCGGATGTTCTAGTCAATACCATCTATTGGGACCCTCGCAGTCCACGGCATTTCGAAGCGGCGGCGATTCGTGAACCCTCCTTCAGGGTATCTCAAATCGCTGACATTTCCTGTGATATCAACGGGTCGGTGCCCATAACCACCCGAGCATCGCGGATTGATAACCCCTATTATGGAATTTCTCGTTCCACTTTAACCGAGATTGCACCGTGGGATTCCAACGGCGTGGATATGATGGCCGTTGATAACCTACCCTGCGAATTACCCCGCGAAGCTTCCAATGAATTTAGCCAAGCCTTGCTTGAACATTTTATAACACCTTACATAGAATCCTCCCTCTTTTCGGATCCCGGCGAACCCCAACATCCGAAGCTGGCCCGGGCTCGTTTGCTGAATCAGGGCACCCTGCATCCCGACCAGACCCATTTGGCTGACTATACCGCGCGTTAAAGACTAATTTCGCCATCTATCCCGTACTTTTACCATTAATTCGAGAAAAAGCATGGACGAAGATTTTGAAAAACCCTACGTCCCCATTTGGACGAGCCAAGAGCGACGCGCTTTGTTGATTAACAACACTTGCCTCGCAATTATTGGCTTTTACATTGTACGAATTCCCCTCATCCTGCTCTCGTATGTCCTGGCCCAGCTAGAAGGTTTAAGGCCTGAACTTCATTATTACGGCCTGGTGATTGACAAAATTTCCGAGGACTCGGTTATTCAGGGAGCTGGTTGGTCCGGCGGATCCACCATAGGCGCTTATTTCATTGGCCCCCTCGTATTTGCTTTTGCTGCCTTCTACCTCCTTCAACGTTGGGAATTTTTGTGGTTAAACGGCCTATCCCTCGGTCTGATCATTTGGACCAGTTTGCACGGTTTTAGCCGATTGCTTTGCGGTGCCGTGGCCGGGGTGTTTATACCCAAATACTTGGGGCAAGTCTATACGGCTACGGGGCTCAATTTGGGTGTCAGGGTTATTTTGGGGATTTTTGCTTTTGGTTTGTTTTTGGCCTTGGCTCGTTTCTTCCTTCCCCCTCTCTTATTCAATGGGCGGGAACAGCGGGTCGCCGAAGAGGAAGAATCAAGGGCTGAATTCGTACGCTTCAGCCTCTTTCTACCCTGGCTTTTTAGTTCATCCTTTATTGCTCTCATTCACGGGATACGGGGCCATTTTTATGAAGTCTTCGTCCAGTTTTTGTTGGGTCTCGTAATTCTTCATATTTATCATCAGTTCCGACCCCAAAAACCCGAGTACAATGTCCCCATCCCCGAACAAGGTCGGCCTCGTATCGATTTCAGGCTTTGGGTCGCGACTGCTTTGGTATTTGTTTTGATTTTGGTCTTGTTTTTCTAACAATTCTTTCGGCCATCCTCCTTCTATCGCGATCCGTTTTGCCTGATTCCTTTTAACCTGATTCCCTTTTAACCTGATTCGATTTTATCTTGTCCCTTTCGATTAACCTATGACCACCCAGCCTCTTGAAGCCATACGCTCCGGAACCTATGCCCTGATTGACGTTCGTACCACCGACGAATACCAGCAGGACCACCTTGAAAACAGTGTTCACATTCCTCACCACGAAATCTTGGACCACAGCGAACGGATCGCTCAAATGCCCGAACCTCGCTTCCTGTATTGTCGAAGCGGTGCTCGCAGTGCTCTGGCCATGCAAATGCTTCAACAAAGTGGCGTAACCGGGCTCTTCAATGCCGGTGGCATCGAGGATATGCGCGAATTGTTACGGGACGCTGCCCTTTAACCCAGACCTCCGGCCCATCGTAGGACCCGGGTCCCAAATCGCTCTTTGAGACGATCCATGGTCTTGTGCAGGGCATCCTCCTCGGAAGGATCCCCGAACAAATCCAGCTGAGCCCCGACCCTGCTCAATTCACTGAGACGCAGTCCCACCAAACGAACTCGCATCCGTCGAGTGTAAAGGCGTTCAAACAAGGTGCAGGCGCTGTCCATGATCAACCGATCCGACGCTGTGTAAGGAATCTTTTGCTGCCTGCTGACGGTCTCAAAGTCGGCATAACGCAAGCGAATCGTCAGACACCCGCAAACCAAACCCTGAGAACGTAGCTCGTAACCCAAGCCTTCGGCGAGGGAGCGTAGCTTGGTTTTGAGAAACAGGGGGTCGGCGCTATCCTGCTCGAATGTTCGTTCGGCCGAAAGCGACTTTTGTTCGCGGTAAGGGAGAACCGGCTGAGGATCCACCCCCCTGGCTTTCTCCCAAAGCATCACACCGTTCTTACCAAAAAGCCGAACCAAGTACTCGCAAGGAACCTCTTGCAATTGTTGAATCCGGCCCAAACCCAATTCTTCCAACTGAGCAGACCAAACGGGGCCTACCATCGGAATTTTTCGTACCGGGAGCGGGGCCAAAAAACGAACTTCATACCCTTTCCGAACACAATATTGGTTATCCGGCTTGGCTTGTCCGGTCGCCACTTTGGAGACGGTTTTGTTCACCGACAAACCCAACGAAGAGGGAAGCCCTGTTTCGCGGGCAATACGGTTTCGAAGCTCCGTAGCCAACCGAAGACAACCCAGATACTTATCCATTCCACTCAAATCAGCATAAAATTCATCCACCGACGCTTTCTCAACCACCGGCAACGCCTCCTGAATCAAAGAAGTGACCATCCGGCTGTATTCTCCGTATTGCTCGGCATGACCCCGCACCAAAATCGCTTCCGGACACAAACGCAAAGCCATGCGAACGGGCATACCCGATGAAACACCCATGGACCGCGCTTCGTAACTGCAGGACGAAACCACGGCCCGGTCACCCCCTCCCCCAATAATCAGGGGTTTACCCCGCAATCGACCATCCATCAAGCGTTCGACCGATACAAAAAACGTATCCAGATCCAAATGCAAAACACAACGGGCTCCTTCAAAGGTCTCCGGCTCACGATCCCCGGAACCGTTCTTTGGGGTAACGGAATCTTGGCCCCAATCATCGGAAGACCTGGAACCCTCCCCAAAAAAGAAGCCGGGCTCAGGCGGCAAAGGAGGCAGATTCAAGGGAGACATAGGCCCGCTTGTGCATGGATGAAACTTCGACAAAACGATAATCGTACTCTTCACGAAGGATACCGCTCAAGCGGTAAATCCCTCGACCCTTCCAAGGCCATGACTTCCATTGAGGCGGAAAATGCACCGTATCCACCCAAGAACCCGACGGATCCCTCCAGGTCCCGAAAGCCATCCGCTCACCCCGAACCGTACGCACGGTCCGAATATGCACTGTATAAAGATCCAGACTGACGGTAGTCCCCGCCGGTATCGTCGCATCCCAGCCCAAAAGAGAACCGTAACCAGACGGTTCTACCAAGTCAAAGGGAGACACCAAAGGAAAACCTAGCAAGTCCATTTCATCGTACGCCTGACGAATTCGATCCGAAGACAGCGATCCAACCCCGTTCACCAAACCCTGTACTGCTTTGGGTAACACAAAAGGCTGAAGGGGTTCCGCTTCAAACAAAACCGAAGACAAAGAACCGGAACGAGCACCCTGAACCCCGCTGCTGTAAAACAAACGCAAAGCCCACAGAGCCAAGGATCGGGTAGGCTCCAGACAACGCAGTGCCCCGACCCTCCATAACAAAAGAGACTGCTCCAAGCCCAGACCCGAACGCCGGCAAAAATCTTCGACACTGTGGTAAAGTCCTCCGTTGCTTCGAGCCTTGAGGACGCCTTGAATACTGCGTTCTTCCAACCCACGGATCCAAGCCAAACCCAAACGCAGACAGGAACCCTCCAACGAAACAGCGGCTGTGCTGTACTGAACACAGGGTCCCTCCACCACCGCCCCCAAACGGCGAGCCTCCTCCAAATACTCTTCGGCGCTGTAAAATCCACCACCGTTGTTCAACACCGCCACCATATAAGCCAAGGGGGCATACGCCTTCAAATAGAGGCATTGATAGCTTTCGACCGCATAAGAAGCCGAATGCCCCTTGGCAAAAGCATAGCCGGCAAAACCGGCCATCTGCCTCCAAAGCTCACGGGCCAAAACCTCCCCGTGCCCCAACCCCACGGCCCCGGACACAAAACGCTGCTCCAAATCCTGCAGTTCGGTCAAACCCCGGTGCTTACCGCTCATGGAACGCCTCAAGACATCGGCCTCGGCCAAATTCAAACCACCCAAAACATGCGCCACCCGGATAACATCTTCCTGGTAAACCATCACCCCGTGGGTTTCCGGTAACAAATTCCGTAGCGCTTCCGGCGCTTCCAAACGCAGTTCGGGGCAACGCTCCCTTTCGATATAAACCCGCATCATCCCCGATGAGGATACCCCCGGTCGAATAACCGAACTCGCCGCCACCAAACCCAGGTAATCGTGAACCCGCAATTTGGTTAATAGCATACGCATGGCCGGTGATTCAATATAAAAACACCCCACGCTCTTGCTCTGCTCCAACAAGGAGCGAATTCTTGCATTGCGCTTCAGGCGATGAATATTCCGCAAGATTCGGGTCACCCACGCTTCCCGAACCGGCCCCATCAACGCCAACGTGTCTTTGATTTTGGCCAAACCCCGCTGACTGAGCAAATCAAATTTATGAAACCCCAGATCCTCGGCCGAATGCATATCCAGCATCGCCGTTGGAAAACCTTTGGGTGGAAAAAAACAAGCCGTGTACCGTTCGACCGGAAAATCCGTAATCAACACTCCACCGGCATGAATGCTATGATGGGAAGGCATCCCCTGCATCCGGTCTGCATAATGCAAAACCAAACGCCCCGTTCGATCCAAGGTCCCCCGATCCGCACCCCGCATACCGGACAAGGCTTCAATCTCATCGCCGGGAAGACCAAAAACCTTACCCAACTCACGGACGGCCGAACGATGTTGATAACAAACATGGGTTCCCAAAAGCGCTACATGGGGGAATCGACGAAAAACATAATACAAAACCGCATCCCGATCCTGCCACGAAAAATCCAAGTCAAAATCGGGAGGATTGCGTCGATAAAGATTAATAAAACGCTCAAAAAACAAATCCAATTCCAAGGGATCGACATCCGTAATAAAAAGCAAGTACGCCACCAAGCTATTGGCTCCGCTTCCCCGACCCACATAAAAGAATCCCGATTCCCTGGCAAATTTGAGGATCTTCCAATTGATCAAAAAATAAGCTACATAACGCTTTTGACGTATGATACTCAATTCTTTATCCAAACGAGTCTGCAATTCATCGGGGGGATTTGCATACCGATGCCTGATTCCGGTACGAGCCAGAAAACACAAAAAACGATAATCCAATTCTTCGTTACCCGTGTATTTCGAAAGGTTCTTGTGCGGAAACGACGGGCCGATTTCAAAATAGATTCGGCATTCGTCCAACAACCTCGTTGTCCGGTAGAGTAAATCCGGATACGAATTGAATCGTTCAAAAACAAGAGCGGAAGACTCCAAAAGATCCCCGGAAGAGGCCTGATCGTAGGTGGAATCCAGATTTGATAACAACAAATTGTGATGAATCGCCCGCAGCAAACGATGCAGAGCGCGATCCTCCGCCCGCAACAAGGTGGCGGTTTCCATGGCCAGCATCTTGTTCCAAGTCACCCACGAAGACAAGTCCCCAAAACGATGCAGATCGCTGGACGACAAGCCCACCCATTCCCCCTCCCGTAGGCGGTGTCCGGGACCCCGGGGGCCTTCGTAAATCACCCAGAGATCGGGGTGGGGTTCCGCAGGACAAGGCCACGCGCCCCCTTCCCTCAAAAAAATCGTTAGCCGTCGGCAAATTTCCTCGTACCCCCTGTTATTCCGAGCAATCAAAACATAGTCCCGTCGCTGACCACTGCGACAATCCAGTCCCACCAAAGGACGAATCCCGTAGCGCGGAGCCAATCGCATCCAATCCGCCACCCCCGCTGTGGTATTGATATCCGTCAAAATCAGGGTATCCCATCCGCATTCGGAGGCCCTTGCAAGGATTTGCTCCGGAGAACAAACCCCGTAGCCCAGACTGAACTGGCTGTGAACCCGCAGGTACATTGTTCATTCGGGCTTCATGCTGTAAACAAGACCCTGCAACTCTGCAGCGATCGACTGAAGCCGGGGAAGCATGGCCGTATCCTTCAACGGGTCGTTACCGGACAAATCCGGCAATCGAAACGAGAGGTAGCCCAAAGCCCTCCAAACCTCCATGACCTGATCCAACGAAACCCGGTACGGCTGATAGGCCGGATGATCCGATCGAAGTTCAAGGTGATCCTGATCCAACGCTGGGTAAACGCGCTTGTAGACCAGACCATCCCCTCGGGATAAAACCACAGCGCATTGACCGGCGCGTAAGCTGCGCCAATCGGGAACAAATTCCGCAACGACATAAGACCCATCGGGAACCGGCAGCATGCTATCACCCTTAATTTGAAAGAGACGGTAGGTCCTCTCGGCGCTCAGCTCCGGAACCGGCAAACGAAAGGCCGGCAAACGAGCCACATAATCCGCATCCCGATGCCCCTGCAAATAACCGGCCGCCGCCTGATCCGGAACCAGACTGATACGCTCCTTGAGATCCGAATCCCCGACCCCAACCGTAAGGACCCTCAGGCTATCCCCGGCTGCTCTGGATGAAAGCGAAGGCCCCCAACCTCCCGATTCCCCGTCTTCTTGCAATAGGTCCTCCAAGGTGCAATCAAACAAACGAGACATCGCCAACAAAACAGTGGAACGAGGTTCAGCCCTCCCCTCCTCGTACGATCCAATCACCGAACGACCCACCCCCAAACGCTCCGCCAATTCCTCCTGGGTCCAACCCAGGCGCTTCCGCATCCAACGCATATTCATAGCCAAAAAAGTCATCTCTTGAGGATTTAAATTAGGCCATAAAGTTAAATACTAATTTTATTGGTTTTTCTATTTTTTTTAGCATTAAAATAAAAATCCCCTGCAGTCCGCCAACAAAATTCCTCCTGTGCCTTCAGAAGCCTTATATTTGCGACCGCTCAATGGTTCCGTAGCTCAATTGGATAGAGCATCTGACTACGGATCAGAAGGTTTGGGGTTCGAATCCCTACGGGACCGCACAGGCGATTACGATCAACCTCCAAGGGGATTACGTCCGCAACCGTAATCCCCTTTTTGATTTCAGGCCAAAACGCAACCCCATGATCCAAACCGCCAACAGGCTACGAATCGGTCTAGTCCTAGCCATCATCTTGGCGTCAAACATCGGGGGGCTTGCCCAAAACAACCCCAATCTCATCGATTCATTTGAAGGCCCAACCAGTTCATGGTCTTGGTTTGGCGATCAATGCCAGATTCAGTACCCGTTCAACAACCCCTACCCTCATCCATTCAATCCATCCGGCGGGGTGCTCCGATACCACGACCAAGGCGGAACCTACGCCAATACACGGCTAGACCTGCCCTGGAACCTCAACCTCCTTGCGAATTCCCGATTCAAACTCAAAGTTTTCGTTCCCTCCAGCGGGCTTAGCGGGAACCAAGCGCCTCGAATTTCCCTCAAGCTCCAAAACAACGGTTTAACCATGCCCTGGAGCACCCAATCCGAAATCATCCAACCCCTTGGCATCAATCAATGGCAAGAAGTTGTTTTTGATTTCCGGAGGGACCCGTGGATTAATCTCAACGCAAACTCCCTACCACCACTTCAACGCCAGGATTTTAACCGCATCGTTCTCCAAATCAACGGCGAAAACAACAACGACCAAGTCCTCGCCTACCTGGATGATTTCCAGCTTGATACGAGCAGCTATTATGCAGGAGGGCGGACTTTGGTTTGGAGCGATGAATTTGACGGGGACGCCGGAATTGATACCAACAAATGGTTTTTTCAAACCCTGCTCCCCAACGGCAACAGTTGGTATAACAATGAACTACAACACTACACCAACGCACCCGGCAACGCGTATCTTGACAACGGCGCCCTGAATCTTGTCGTCCGCAGACAAAACCACACCCAGCAAGGGGTAACCAAAGCCTTTACATCGGCAAGGCTAAATTCCAAATTTGCCTTTCGCTACGGCCGCGTGGAGTGCAGGGCCCGCTTACCCATGGCTGCAGGCACTTGGCCGGCCCTGTGGACCCTGGGCCGCAACATTCAAGAACCGGGGGCCTATTGGCAACAACAAGGATTCGCCGGCGCAGCCTGGCCCGCTTGCGGTGAGATCGACATCATGGAACATTGGGGCAGCCAACCCGAAATCGTTCATAGCAGCGTCCACACTCCGTCTAGTTTTGGAGCAACCGTGAACACCGCCACACGACGGGTGCAGGGAGCCGGCAGTCAATTCCAAACGTACAGCCTGGACTGGAGCCCTCAACAACTTACGTTTGCAATCAACGGCCAAACCCTCTACACCTACCAACCGCCTCAACGGACGTCAGCCAACTGGCCTTTTGATGCGCCCCAGTATGTACTGTTGAATGTGGCCATGCTGGCCGGATCATCGCCCCTCTTTCAGGCCGATAGCTTGCAAATCGATTATATACGCATCTACCAAGACAGCCTGGATCTCCCCGGACCGAACCGTCTATTGGGACAAGTGCTTTATGCCAACACCCATTTGGATACCATTAGCCAAGGAAAAGTTCAAATTCTCCGACGAAGCCAATGGTACAGCGATAGCTCCATCAACCAAAACGGGTTCTTTGGTTTTTATGGTCTGGCGTCTGACCGCTACCAACTCCGCGCTTTGCCCAACGAGATTCCCGGTGGTCTAAATGCCTCGGACGCCCTTGCGGTGGCCCTGCATTTTGCCCAAGTCCAACCCCTCCAAGGGCTGGCCCAACAGGCAGCGGATGTGAATGGCAACGGGGCTATTAACGCCAACGACGCCCTCCTTATCACGCTTCGGTATTCCGGACAAATTCAAAACTTTGCCGCTGGGAATTGGGTAAGCGAAATTTCAACGGTCCAAGTTTCCGGAACGCTAACAGGGCGGACTATTTTAAAGACCCTGTGTACCGGGGATGTCAACGGTAGCTTTAGGCCCGGTCCATAAGGTTGGGGAATTCCGGAAACACGACCACCTGCCCCAAAAAAAACGGCCTCTCCAATCAAGGAGAGGCCGCTTGGACCACTAATCCAAAAAGAAATTACTTCTTGGATGCGGTGATGGCCATTTGATAGACCACCAAACCAAAACCGATTTTGTTAACCGCATCACCGATGTTGTACAACAAATCGATATTGAAGGTCCCGCTGTACGAAGCCAAAAGGTTACCTGGCATCAACATGTAGCCGATAGGATAGATCGCCCAGCCTACCAATACAAAATTGCGGAGTAAACGAATAGCGTTCTGGAGATTGGCGTCACCGGATTCGCGAGCCATACCGGCCACAGAGCCAGCGGTTGCTTCGTAAACGATACCAGCCCAGCCCAACGTAGAAATCACACCCCAAAGGATGGTGGACTCAGGCTGCACAGCTTCGCCGATATAACCGGCAACCAACATGAGGACCGAGTAACCAATCATCTTCCACAAGAGGCCTTGCTTAGCACCGTAAGGCTTGAGCAACAAGTAGAATTCAACGCACATCAAGGGTACCGTTAAGGTCCAGTCAATGTAACGGAATTGTGTGGGCGATGGGTTAACAAAACCATCCATGCCAAAGCTTAAACCTCCGGCTGCATTGTGCGCCAACGCATTGAGGTAGTAATCGCGCATGTAATAATAGTGCGCGGCGGCAATCATGGTAATCAATCCCGAAACCAGGAGGGAGGTTTTCCATTTGCCATCCACCTGACTTCTTTCAAAGAAAAAGAAGACGGACGCGGCAAACATGGCCATGAGTCCCACAAAGAATGTGAAACCGGTGACATCCCCCGGTTGGAGGGAAGCCATCAAAAAGGTGTTGTTTGGTACCATAAATGGGGTTTTAAAGGTTAATATTCTAAAAACAACTGTTTTTACAAAAAGTTCACATTCAACGACTTTCAACAGACAAAACAGCCAATGGAGCGTTAAAACAGGCCTTTTGTGTAAAACTATTTGTTTCTTCTCGGGTGTTTTTGAATGGCAACTGCACAAAAGCAAAAACCCCGGCTCCTTGTAGGAACCGGGGTCTTTGGGACTGCTGTTACGCAGAATCAGTTAAGCCAAAGTGGCTTCAACCGATTTAGCGCACAAAACGTGTGCTGTGTAGAACCGTCCCCTCTGCATTCTGCTCAAGTACGCGGAGCATGTACTGACCCTTGGCCAGACCATCAACCACAACTTGCTGAGCAAATACACCCGATTGAGCATCAAATCCATTGCTCAGAACCACACGGCCTGTAGCATCCAGGACTTCAACATTCAAACGAGCAGAAGACTGCAATGGCAAACGTATGCCAAGCTGCTGAACAACCGGATTAGGATAAACGCTCAAAGTTGAAGAGCCAGCCTTGAGAGAAGGAATCCGAAGGGTGGCACCCACATGAGCCTGCGCCCAAACATCGGTCATTTCGGTTTCCGATCCGAGGGACCATTCGGAAGCCTTCACATCGCGGTTTGCATTGATTTGCAATTCCACAAGGGTTTGTCCAGCCTCAGCCAACATCCCCTCAACATGGTACCAACCCAAACGGAGTTGGTTTCCAACAACTTGGTAATCCAATTGACCACCGGTCAGTTTGGACTGAACGCCCATTACTTCAACACCCGCAGGGATATTCAGGACCAAAGAAACCGATCCCAAAGCAAGGGACTGCTCAGTAGCAATTTCCAAAGTGCGGCTAAACATCCAACCAGCATCGGTCAAGCCAAGGCCAGCATTCCTGGAAGCGGTGGATGGACTGTAAGAACCGTTAATATCACCGTAACAAATGGCCTGCATGTTCTGGGTCATGTTGCTAGAACCCACCGTAACGGATGGATTGCTGTTGGCAAAATTACCGACACTAAACGATGTAATACCACCAGAGAAACGACGGTTAATCAACAAGGCATCACCGGAGGTTACGGTATTGGAACCGTTCACATCACAAGCCTTAAGGCGTAAACCGCTTTGAACCAAAGCACCAACCACGTGACGGGTTGCCAAGAGGGCATCGGAGGCAGTAACACCACCCCATGGCTTGCTGGTTACACCACTCAAGGTATAGGATCCAGGGGCAACCCCCGAGATGAGGTAGTCACCCATTGCATCGGTGCTATCGGTAGCCACAACCGTAGTTCCGTTCATCAAACGAACGACGGAATTGGTCATGGGGGTATTGGCGGTATTGTTATAGCTATAACGACCACTTAAGTTGGCCAATACAGGAGCTGGTGGGTTGCAAGAACCAAAGGCTACGGCAGGCAAGGTGGTTGGCAAAGCAGGCACGACGTAGCGACGGTTGTACTGACCAAAGCCATCCGGTGCACCGCAGGTAGAATCCGTGTTTTGTTCAACACCGGCCCAGGTTGTTCCATTAATGAATTTGTAAAGAAGGACAGTCCCGGTCGCAAGAGGTGTTGTTAAGGTCCAGATAGCTGGATTTGTGGGATCCTGGGTCATCCGTGTTGCAGGGTTGGCAGGATTCCAACCTTGGAAATTACCGGCAATACCCATACCTGCTGAGTCAACCGTAACACCGGTCATGTTCACGCGGAAAGTAATGAGCGGATTGGATGCAGAACATGAGCCAAAGCCAACCAAACCAAGGGTGGTATTGACCAAAGGCACAATTAAGTATCGGTTACCGGTACCGGGGAAAACGCAAGAACCGCTAACCGACTCGTCCTGACCCCATGCATTACCGTTGATAAACTTGTAGTAAATGGTATCACCGGACATCAACCCATTGTGGGTGTAAGACCACACACTTGGATTCTGTGGATCTTGAGTCAAGGCAGAAGTTGATGGATTCCAGCCCTGGAA
>Ga0214923_10000432_pt1 | contig 63989 bp, 79 predicted proteins | sample LL1510_MetaG_FD_177993 | JGI IMG/M metagenome (GOLD analysis project Ga0214923, IMG submission 177993) | Freshwater microbial communities from Lake Lanier, Atlanta, Georgia, United States - LL-1510 | ecosystem: Environmental > Aquatic > Freshwater > Lake | place: USA: Georgia | collected...
CTACAACAACGCAGGCAACAACGCAGCCAACAACGCAGGCAACAACAACTACGCAGGCGACCACGCAGGCAACTACAACAACGCAAGCAACTACAACTACGCAGGCAACAACGCAGGCAACTACAACCACGCAGACACCAGTGTATTCATGGCCTCCAGTAGACGTATTAACGGTTAACGGCGCATATATATCACCGGTATACTATAACGCCCCACCTGCCTATTACCCTTTTGCCGTATTCCAAATTCTTAATGGTACTACAGTATCCAGTAAGCTTGGTTGTCAGGGAGTCTTAGTTAGTAGGGGTAATAGTGGGGATAACATCACGGGCAATGGCGGTAACTCTGGCGGTATGATACCTATTACTTTAACCGCAAATACCTCTTATACATTTAACCTAGGTACGATCAGCTCTATTTCAGATGGAACTACAACACAAACTGCTACTATCAATGTTGCTACGGGCGGTTCAAACAATGACGGAAATAATAACGCATTTGGCTATGGCTTTGGTGGGTATAAAACTGTGACAGGTGTAGGAAGTAGCGGCTCTGGGTATGGAGCAGGTGGCGGTGGCAATGGGTATGCATCAGGTGTCGGTAGCGGTAAATATAATAGTGGTGGCGGGGGTGGGTTTGATCCTAATAGCTACTATGGTTTACAGAGAAAATATGGGGCACCTGCAGGACAGTCAAGTCCAATACAGGGGGTACCTGCAAGTGATAATACGTCGGTGAGCGGTAAACCTCCCGTATTATTTTTAAGGCTATATAAGCCGTAGGTCCTATCACAGAAACTACTACGCATCTAGCTGAGTGACTTTAGTAGTGCGGCGGCGTGGTCGAGTGCACCCTCCATCCAGGCCTGGTGAAGCGAGAAGGACTCGCCGCACAGATGCAGGCCAGCAATATCAAGCGCCTCTGCCGATGCCGCTACAGGATCATACCGTCCAGGCAACCAATAGGAGCAGCCCTCGTGCCATTCATAGGCCTTCGCCCAGGCAATCTCGGTTCCAGGAAACAGGCGACGCACCTCGGTCGTGAGTCGGCGCACGAGCGCATCACCCGTAAGACCCAGCAAAGGCTCCGTATCCTGCGATTCCACATAGCTGATCATCACGACATCATCGCGAATGGGAATGATAAATCGCAGCGGTGAATCGGTCACGACATTCTCTTTGAGTCGCAACGTGGTACTAGCATAGAACCGCGTGAGCGGTTTTATCGTAAGACGCCGAAGCAGGGGCAGGTCGCGTGTGCACGGCATCTTACGAAGGGCCGTCACGGGCAGCGCGAGCACGACACGATCGGCCTTCAGACGAGTGCCGTTCGCGAGGACCACCGTTTTGCCATCGGCAACAACATCAGTCACCGCTGCCATACGAATCCGTACACCCGCCGCACGACAGGCCGCTGCTAGTCCATTAATAATCTGTGACAGACCACCGACGACACCCATGAATTTTGTGGACCCCGCCATATCGCCATCAAAGGTCCGAATACCGAGGTCCGCGCGCAGAGTCTCCGTCTCCGCACGATAGGGAAATTTCAGAAGGATGGACTCCGTCAGCTTCGGACCCAAGATCTGCTCTGCTAGTTCTCGCAGAGTGTGTGTGGCTAGCACGTCGGGATTCAGACGCCGTAGTAAACGGAGAACCGCTGCCCAGATTTCACTAAAGTCATTTTCGTAGCTATCGCCACTAAGTGACATCCACCGCGAGCCTCTGTGATGGGCATAGGTGGTGAGACCGAAACGGCGCACTAGTGCGAGCACGCGGCGATGAGTAGATGCAATACGAGCGGCACCGATCTCGTAGCCGGCGGCAGACGTGATGACTCTGCCGCCGAGGCGGTCTTTTTCTAACAAGGTTACGTGATCGCCGCGTTTGGCAAGTTGCTCGGCCAACCAGAGTCCCGCAATTCCGCCACCGACGATAATGGTACGCATTCCCTAATCTAAACATTGATCTCTAATAGAGAATAATGCCTAGAACTACTCAGATTCAGAAGCAGCCCCAGAAGCAGGTGTCTGTGCCACAGATACACAAACCTACCATGATGGATTCTGTAAAGTCAGGATTCGGATTCGGGATGGGCAGTGCGATTGCGCGCAGCATTGTTGATTCCATATTCAGAGCGCCTGAACCAAAGGGTACCAAGGATCCAAATGCAAAGGCCGAGTTCGTGAAGTGTATGGAGTCCAATACCTACGAGGAATGTAACCTTTTTCTGGATAAGATTTAGTGATCGGTCGCGATGTAGAGCCCGTGATAACCGAGCGCGGCAAAGCCCAGAAGCATCATCATTTCAAAGTAGCGACGGGGCGTTTCGGCCCCCCAGTATCCCACGAAGACTAGCAGTGGGGCGATGAGAATCACGTGGATCAGATTGACCCAGGGATTGGAGCCCGCTACTAGTTTCTCGTAGGCCCGCCAGCCCTGGTAAAAAAAGAGGAAGATGCCGAGACCGAGCAGACCATGAAACACTACATCGGGTACATCTCTGGTATAGCCGATGTAGAGAAAGGCGGGAGCGATTAGGAGCACGTGGAGCACGTTAATGATGGCCATTTTCTCTGGGAATACTTTTTATTTATGAAGAGTATTAATCATAATATGTTCGGATATCTTTGATTTTATCCCAGCGCCCTAAGAGCAGTTTATTCATACCCGGAGCCCTGAACAGCATGTTGTATAGTATACTGCGAAGCATCTAATATACAGCATACTATCGTACTCGCTGTCAATTTTATGTTTAATAGTCTTTACTCCACCACCGGCGCGCACTAGCCGACACGCGTTTGGCTTCGCGGGCCAGATCCGAATCCGTGGTCTGGTAGGTCTTGCCCTTGAGCAAGAAGGAGTGAACCCGCGCGTAGCCCCACTGCTGCTCGGTCGCACCTGGACGGTGTCCCGTGCGCCATGCCGCCATGCCGCGATTATAGGAGCCGCGGATGTAGCGGAGCGGCACACCAGTCGCGTCCGCCTTTTGTTTGAGAGACTTTGCCCGCGGAAAAAGGCGACGGAATCGCTGGGTATAGTTGGAGGTCCGCGATTTCACGTAGGTGTCCGTCTTGAAGCCGACGTAGGCGCGTGGGTCTTTCCAACTGAGTGTACCGAACCGTTTTATTTCGGCCAGGCGTTCCTTCTTCTGCTTCCGCGTTAGTCCAGCGAAATATCGTGCAGGTAACATCCCTACTTTATGAACACGAAAAGGAGCACGACACCGAGTGCCAGGACCACAGCGGGCGAATAATCAGTGAATCCTTCGTGTGTAGGCGGCAGCGTCCGTGGCTGGACTATACGACATAGACTGAATTTGTCGGTCCCTGGCATGTTAGTCGGTGACACCGATCTAGGACATCCGGCCCCAGGCGGGTCCATATAGGTTCCATCAGGGTTGTAACACTTCGGTGTATTACCAAATTCATCCTGCGTAATCGTGATTGGCCAGCCGTCCTTATTGTAAGCCTGGACCCATCGGGTCTGCGTAGGTTGCCCGTTTACGACCTGGACAGGGTCTACGATATAGTTACCCTTTTCTGGTTCCATTCGGTTCGCGATACCGCCGTATACGTCACCGACAGGACACTGGACCTGCTGACAAACAGGATAGCCTGTGCCAGATACGGCCGATATAATGGGGCGCGGGTCAAGTGCGTCGCGTGCGCCTTCTAACATACCGGGTGCCAGACCCTTGAGACCTGGCAGTCCGGCCGAGGCGAGCCCCCTCTGCACCGTCGTGCCGAGCAGATCGCCCTTTGTCACTCCGTCCACATAGACCGACATTGTGGCGCCGTTGGAGCAGCGTTGACCCGTATTCAGATAGTAGCGGATACCCATGGGGCGCGTATCCTGTTTGTTGAACATGGTACGACCGCCGAAGGCGATGGTATCCATGTAGAAATTCAGGCCGCCGACTGCATCGATAATAGATGATATAGAGGATCCGCGCTGGACTCCGACCTGACCAGGTAGAGGAATATTCTCGGCAAAGGAATAGTCCGGACCAAAAAATCCATAGCCATCTTGTTCCATCCCTTACTAGGGGCCCAGGTTTTGCCCTGCTTTGGCTAAAGATGACGAGACTGACTCACCAATACCTAAAGTATGACCGATCTGTGGCCCTCACTCGGCCGCACTGTGGAAGCATTTCCGTGGCCCGTAGCCGAAACAGAGATTGAAGAGGGTATACGCTGTCCTACCTGCTCTGATGCAGCCGCCATAGAACTATCCGGTGCCTACGAAGTCTGTATGCGCTGCGGCACCATTGTGAATTGTCCGCTTGAGCAGAGTGCCGAATACCGATGGTTCTCCTCCGAGTCCGGCGGCACCGATCCTTCCCGCTGCTCCTTTCCCGTGAATCATCTACTGCCCGAAAGCAGCCTCGGCACGATTATCTTGAACGGCAATCAGTCGGCCGCCATGCGCTCCATCAAGCGCTACCATATGTGGAATATGATGCCCTATCGCGAGAGAACCCTGTGGTCCATCTTTGAGAGTCTCCAAGTCCGCGCTTCAAATGCAGGCATCAGCACGGCCGTAATTGAGGAGTCCAAAGAGCTCTTTGCGCAACTCACGGCCGTCGCCATTTGTAGGGGCCAGGCCCAGCGTGACGCCATGCTAGCCGCCTGTCTATGGGAGGCCCTCAAGCGTCATGGAACGCCACGGATGCCGAAGAACATTGGCGAGATCTTTAACTTACCCATTCGTCATGTGACCAAGGGCATCAAGCAGTTTCAATCGCTCTTTGCCGTTCGTCTCAATGGACAACAGACGGATACCTACACCTCACCGGCACCCAAGGTGGTCGCATCAGGCACTAGTGACAAGGAGGCAACAGCGAGAGCCAATCAACGGCGCGCAGTCTGGCAAAAGACAGCCAGTCCCACCACATCCTATCGCGATTTCATTCAGCCGTACCTCACAAATCTGTCTATTCCGCGCCATGCAGCAGCCACGCTTGAGGCCACCGTCTTTGATGTCTGCGCGCGAATTGAAGACTTGGGAATTGTCCCGGAGAATACTCCGCCTTCGTTGACAGCATCTGTTATAACATTCTGTAGTCAGGAAATGGGGATTCGTATTGATATTTCGGAAATAGCACGTGTCTGTGGTATTAGCGTGGTGACTATACAAAAATGCCTTAAGCGGATAACACCTATGAAAGAAAAACTGCTGAGTAAGTAATGGGTAACGCAAGCAGTATTACAACGACTGATCCATTTCCCGTAAATGCGAAAATTTTGACAAATCTTAGCCGAATGACATATGGAACTGCGCGAATTCTGAATACAGAAGATATCTATAATCTGTTTAATTTAAATGTACAGGGGCCATGTGGAAACTATGTTATATTTAAGAAAAAGAATATTGGAATCAAGTTACTCCCTTTTATAACAGATGTCAGTGGGGTTCCTCAAGAGTTTTTGTATCAAGATTCGCTTAAATCAGTGGGCACTGATATGCGGAAAGAGGTATGTAAGCAACTGTCTTACACTATGCTTCGTACAATTGCGACTATTGTCGCATGCCTGGCATCTATGCAGTACGATCACCCTCAAGTGAAGACTCTATTAGGAAAAATACCGAAACCAATGCAGGCACAGCGTGGTGGTAGTGACAGAGATATTAGACCCTGGTTAGAGCGCCATAATTTTATAACGAAGAATATTGGCGTTGATGGCGACGTATATTCATTATATGACAGGCCGACAATGTTGCTTACTTTTACAGATCAGAAAGGCTACTCTATTGAAGCAACGTTAACTGACGCTACGCAAGCAAAAACAATACGCCTTGAATTTTTAGCACCAGTCGTCATAGATGCACCAGAGCGCGGTGTGGTAGTAGGTATGACTGATATGCAACATAATCTAGCATGTGGTATCTTGTATAATGAGGAGTATGTATCATTTTCTCCACGCCAACCCCGACGCTCATTTGGAGAGTTCTGTCAGAAACTAATGACGTCTCAGATTCTTACAGAGCCGGCCGCATCCTATAGATTATTCAATGAGATTAAAAAATTAATGGCCGCAGGTAACGACAAAGCAATACCTGTGGTTCTACAACAATACTTTTCTAGCATTGGTAGCGTTGGCCTTGGTAGCGGTAGTCTTGGTCTCGGTGGTCTCGGCCTCGGTGGCCTTGGCCTTGGCCTTGATAACCGTAGCGCAGCGGTCCTTGCAGCCCTTGGGGGCCAGGGTGCTCTTGCCCGTCCCCAGGGCCTCGGCTTCGGTGGGCTTAATAACCAGATTGCAGCACGAAGCCTGCAGGCTGTATTAGGGCACCAACGGGCTCAATCGCCGGTTGGTGCGTTTCCTTTTGCCAACATCGGCGCCGATACAGGCGGACCTATCAAAGGGCCCGCGCAAAAATATATTCATGATTATTTTGAAAAATGTCGCAGGTTGATGTCAACAGAAGATTCTCCTGCCGCCAAACGGGTCCGCGTAGTTGTAGCAGGAGATGACCAGCGTAAAGCGCGCACGGATATTTGCCGAGACCCTTATTGGCAAAAGACCAATCTCAGCGAAGTCTACCCGTGGGCTACGCTTCAATTTGTGTGTGTTAAAGAATGGAATAGTGTTGGTACACCTGATGTAAAATTAGATTCTGACTTTGACGGCTTCTTAAGTAATCTTAAGGAGCTTTACACGGGAGATTATCTTCCAAAATTAGTCGCTAAAAACAAGGGTAACCGCCTTGAGGACCTACATTTCAGTGGTATGTCGGCAATGCCACTTTGTCGTTCTGGCAAAGAGACATTCAATATCAAAGCTGTACAGGATCTCTTAGTTAAAATGAATCAACTATATACGAATCATGTCACAGCTATGTCAGCTATCATTAACAGCCTAATCATTGAAATAGATGACCAGGGTACCAATGTCTATCGTCTCCATCCACAGATATTTAAGTCGGGTAAGCCCACTGCCGACTTTATTAACGAAAAGGCTAGGGAAGCACGCACTAAATTAATCGCATTCTATATCCAAGTAGAGACAATCTACATAGAAATTATAAAGCGCCTAAGCTAAACTTGACGACCCCCAAACCCCTGCTAGTCAAGTACGATGTCTGAGAGTGTTCTTAATATCCGCCTGATCCGCACCCCTGAGTCTAAGAAGGAGGATGATGTGATTCGCATCACGAAGCTGGATGAGGGTTTCCAGCTAACATTCCGCTATGGCTTTTCCAACTACATCAAGCCCACTCTGCGCACAATTGAGTGTGACGCGCCCACGATTCTGCAGTGGTTGCGCATTACCATTGACATGCTGCAGCATGACGATGACCCATTCGCATCATTTCAGCTTGATGCACAGATGTTGCCCTCTGTCCTGATAATGGTGTCCCGCCTAGGCCGTGCATACGACATTATCATTGACGCGGTTGAGTTCCAGCTGAACAACTGGCCAGAGGATCCCATGCCGGCACTGGTGCCGATGCAGCTCTATGCGGACAGTCCTCCATTTCAGCCTCAGCAGCCTCAGCAGCCTGAGCAGCTTCAGCAGCCTGAGCAGCCTGAGCAGCCTCAGCCACTGCAGCACCCCTCGCCTCTTCACGACAAAAAGACAGAGAATGAGGAGTATGAGAACCTCATTCGCGAGTGCACTCGCTACGAGTGCACCGATACTCGCTGCGAATGCACCGATACTGACTGCAAGTATCAGTGCACCGATACTCGCCTGGAGGAGCAAGAGAAGGAGGACGAGGAGTTTACGAACTATCTGGCTAAGCTCCCAGAGCAATCTCTGGCGTCGCCCACAGAGACCCCTGCCTAATCGCGCCCACCACCACAAATTCACCGGACCATGACCAGCCCTCTGGTCGCTGACTAGCACGCATCCATAGACCCCGCCATTTTTTACCGACAACCGACCAGTCCGGCGCTCCACGATACTCTTGAACATAGCCCCAGCCGTCACCGAGCCCGGAATCGTTGACGACTGCGGACCAGCCCGCTCCCTGAATATGCACAGGCATCACAATAGGTCGGTGGTAGCCGCCACAAAAGCCACAGCCGTTCGTCCAGATCCAGCCATACTCGATCGCCGTAGCAGACCACAGCCAGCCCCGCCACCATGCCGCAACCAGACCAGGCAGACTGAGCTCCCAGACATAGGCCAGACGAAAGCGCGGATTACGCGCATAGAGCCATGCGAACGTCTGATATAGGAGCAGGGCGCCGTATCCGGGCGCCTTCAATGTCTCAAGGATCCACACGTCATGTCGGTTTCTCAAAACACATGTTCCCACCAGCCGGCCTTCAGACCAGAGACACGGGATCCAGGCATCTGCTAGTCTCTGGCGGGCCTCTACCACCGTCAATGCTGTCCCTACGAGAGTAATCCAGTCTTCTGAAATATCACGAACAACGGCGAATCGGCAGGAGCCCAACGGCATAGGTGGCGGCGGCCCCGTCTTACCAGCATCAAAATCAATTAGCCAAGGCAGATCCCATATCATTGATTTAAATCATCATTTTGCCCACATAAATATGACGCACCAGTATAGCAAATGAATCGTAGTATGGCGGATTATAGTCCCCAATACCAGACCATGACGGCCCTCGCACCACCGCCTCTGACCCTAGATGTGTCCACGCAGAAACGCTGTCACTGTTGTAAAGTCAAACTCATGCTCACAGATCTGACCTGTTCAAAGTGTAAGACCCGCTTCTGTCGGAGCCACAGGCTTCCCGAGCTCCACGCGTGTCCTCACGATTTCCAAAAGGAAGGACAGGCGATTCTGGCAGAGCGGAATCCGGTAGTTGCGGCAGCGAAGGTTGATCGGATTTGAAAAATGTGCCGTCTAATGCAGAGTCTACTTTCTGCCCAAAAATCCACCATATTGCTCTTTCAACGAATCGTATTTTGTTGAAAGGCAAGATTGACATAATCTTCTCACGCCACCATTGAATACAGGCAGATAATTCGTTTTCTCACATGAGATACATGGTTCCGGATGTATCTTATAAAGCGAAGCAGGGATATTTGCAACCCACAATTCTCTGCTTAGCATTTTTACACTCTCATATCGTGTCTTTAAAGTAAGGTCCTCATTATACAACTGCCAGAAATTGCAGGGATCCCCTACCTCTAAATTAGAACAGAATTCTGGCCAGACATTTTTAAGAGCACATACAAAATAAATCTTTGACTTATCTTTGCTTAATTTAACTTCCGAAGGATTACCGCACTTACATAGAGGCCTATCTACAATTTGTTCCGTTGGTATTATTCTAATTGTAGGACTGTAGGATAAATACACAGTGTCATCATCATCGCGTGTATATTTTCCTCCTCTAACTTTATACTCTAAACCTCCAGCTTTGTCTCGTCGTTCATAAAAGAAACGTTCTGTAATATGATTTTCTATTGTAAGATTATCTCCATTTTCTCCCCAGTTATCTAAAAGAAATTGATTATAGTCGTCTCCAAGAATAGCATTTCTATATTCCATAAACGCAGTATTCTCATTAACTTTATATAAGCCAATTAATCTGAGAGGTGTATGTCTGTATGTATTCGCTCCACCACGATGTTCAAGATGTTCTCTAAACCGTGAAAACAATCGCGTTGTTTCTCCAACATAAATATAGTCATCTTCGCATTCTAGCACGTAGACCCAGTGAACCATTATGTAGATAATAGTGAACTGAGTTTATATCCCCAACAGTTCTGTATTAGACAGCACCTTTTTTACTTCTGAAAAAAGAATAGATAGTTGTATTCGTATCCGATGGCCGTCAAGTCCGTGTGATGCGCATACTTGAATCCCGCCGCAGTAATCTCGCCCACCAGCAGGTCTATGTTAGGCATCCAGACCCGCTGCTCATGGCGCCGTACTCGTCCGTCCTTGAACTTGAATACCTCCTCATAGACAGCCCGTGATCCGTTGAGTTGAAAGTCACCCACGTAGTCAAATTCTTCAAACGTTACCGCGGATTTCGTGACGCGCTGGTCCGCATATTTTTGAACTGAGAAGCCCACAAACGGACTCGCCGCTTCTAGCACGGGATCAAACTTCACCTTGTTCACAATGTGGCAGACAAAGACGCCACCGGGTGCGAGCCACAGATAGATATTGCGCAGCATCTGTGTTCGCTCGGGCACCATGTATACTGTGAAATAGAACATGGTCACCATGTCAAACTGATCAGCGGTCGCCATCGTGGCCACGGATGCGTCGCCGATCACGAATTCGCGCGTCGGAAAACGGCGCTTGGCTTCGGCCACCATGTGCTCGGACTTGTCAAATCCTACCACAGACAGCACACCTTCCCGGGCAAATAATTCCACATGAATGCCTGTCCCAGAGCCAATGTCGGCGATCCGAAGTTCACTACGCGGCTTTGTCTTTTCGGCAAATTCCAGAGACACCTTCGTCTCCATGGGCGCGCGAGCCAGAGGCTGGACCAGATAATCATAAACTTTGGCGTAAAAGGCATCGTAACAGGTGTCGTCGATATGCTGTGCAACCTCGCCATTTCCTGATGCGAAAGGTTCGGTGGTGGCGTAGCCACTTCCTTTACCTGAAGTGGAAGCGAAAGGTTCTATGCCATCCAGGTCCACCGATACACGATATGACTTTGCCAGTTCCCATAAGTAGAATATGCAACAGACCGAGATAAAAATAGCAATGCCCAGCGGCCACACGTCCATGCCTCTACCTAGGTCCTCGTGTTAATAGTTGCGCATTCTAACATGCGTAGTTAACAAGATGACCACGATTTGTGGATATGAGTTGGCCGACGTGCGCAGGTCTCTGCGTGACGCCATAGATCAACGTAATCGTCGTGCGGCGTTTCGGTGGACGGCTGAACTCGTGGCGACTCCCGGCGCGGTAGGCTCTCTATGGGCATCCTATTGGCTAGCATGGCTAGATACGCCGACCTTGCCTATTCTGTTGCGCCAATCGTGGGCCACCATTGAGGCCGCCGCACAGGCACACGGAGACTGGGTGGTCTTTCGCAATGATCCGGATGTACGTACAGCGGCGGCTGAAATAACGACACGGCTCTTAGACCAGCCGCGTCCGACACCGGTGGTCTGGCCCACGAAGGACATCGTGACATATGATATCAGTGTTATTAGGGAGCAGACCGTTCCGGTGGCAGCCGATAGTTCTGCCGTGATGTCGGTGTGGAAACGGGGTGAGGACGACATGGAGGTCCGGATTCTTGCGGGGCGATGGTTGACCTTCTTAGAGACGGGTGACACACGATCGGCCCTCTCCATTATAGCATGGACACTGATGCCGACCAAGGTCAAATGTGCGACCAGAGGAGCGGCGGCTCTCGGAAAGGCACGGGCATCGGCGATCTGGTTTTGGCTGGAGCTCGGCCGCGCAATCACTAACACCACACACAGAGGCTGGCCGACGATGTGTGCTGCTGTCACCCACGCCTTCCAGACACATTGGAAGCGGTGGACATTAACGGAGCGCATGCGTGTTCTGCTTGTCTGGGTGCTCCAATTGCGGGCCTGCTTCGCGGGCACGGCGACCAACTGGACAGCGCTGCCCGTCCATCAACGGACCGAAGACATTGATCTGCCTTACAAGGAGGTGGCTGCTGAGCTTGGCGGCGCGGCTACGGCAGCGCCAGGACCCACCAGTCCAAAAAAGACAATGTCAAAGTCGGAGGCGAAGATGGCGGCGAGCGACGCGGCACTGCTAGCCATGTTGGGCATAGAAGATTAGGGCCATTGAATATAGACGAAACGAGTCCGGCGATTTTCATTGCCTATGGGAAACTTCTCGTTAAAGTCCTTATGTCTGGCTTCGTACATCGTCATGAGTTCGCGAGCCTTGTCTTCGGTATCCGCCGTGTCTAGCACGAGGGAGCCCGCGATTGTGGACTCGCCGGGGCGCTGCAGTTCCCAACAGTTATAAATGTAATACATCGTACATGGGGCTCAGACCGTGGCCATCCCCGTCAACTTTTTGCCCAAAATATGAGGGTGACCTTCCAGGATACACTGCTAGTATGTCGTGCCTCTGTAATAGATATAATTACTATCTATGGCGGTCCTATTTATTTGAGACGCAGCGTGCATCGTATACCTGTGGTCCGATCGCCATCATCAATGCTCTTCGTTATCAACGACGCATTCACGGTGCAGCCCGTGCCGTCCATCGCCAAGTCATGGTTCACTGTAGGCCACGACCGGTTCATCCAGATGGATTCAAAGGCACGCAGATTGCGGACATGGATGCCGCACTGCGGCGCTATTGGCCGGCGGCGAGACGCGTGACCGGCGACGGTGTTCGGAACGCTCTACGAGCACCAATGTCTATTCTCCTCTTTCGTCGTAACCGACACATACTTCACTATGTATTTGTCCATTACGATGGGCTCAGATACCATCTAGAAAATGAGGCCAATATCGGCTCGCAGACAGAGCTCAGTATGAAGCAGTATCTGCGGGACGCCGTGGTCTGGGTTCTTGTTTCGTGACCAGCATGAGGAACGTCAGTGACGAATGCGTCAACGAACAAGAGTTGTTTGTTCTTGTTTCGTGACCAGCATGAGGAACGTCAGTGACGAATGCGTCAACGAACAAGAGTTGTTTGTTCTTGTTTCGTGACCAGCATGAGGAACGCCAGTGACGAATGCGTCAACGAACAAGAGATGTTGGTTCTTGTTTCGTGACCAGCATGAGGAACGCCAGTGACGAATGCGTCAACGAACAAGAGATGTTGGTTCTTGTTTCGTGACCAGCATGAGGAAAGCCAGCATGAGACATGTAGGCATAAAAAGTTGAGCGTAGCCTAGCTTTGTAGCCCTAGTAGGGAAGACCCTATGGACTGTTCTATCTGTTGTGACGCGATTACCGCTGCCACTGGCCGCACCGTGATGAGTTGCGGGCACGAATTTCACACGGCCTGTCTGGTGCGCTGGCTCCAGAAACCAGACGGCACCGGCAACTGCCCCTACTGTCGCGCCGAGCCCACTGAAACTGAGCGACTTGTTGCTGTTTCGGAATCCGATTCTGAATCAGACTCCGAAACACTGGAGTATCTGCCGCCACTCATGGCCGCTATCCGCGACCATGACGCAGCAGCCATTGCCACCCACCTAGAAAACGCCGACGTCCACGAACGCTGCGACAGCGGCAAAACTGCTCTGTGTTATGCCGTCATCCACGGCGAAGATGCCGCCGCCACCACTCTCCTCCTCAATGGAGCCGATCTGGCCGTCGTCGGTCGTCTCTACGACGAGAAGGAAACGGTGGAATCCGCCCTCATGGCCGCCTGTGAGAATGGATCACTTCCCTGCGTGAAGGCCGCATTGGCTACCGTTAGTCCCAATTATGTCAATCCAGATACGGGAATAACCCCCCTGATGGCAGCAGTCAGCAATGATCTGTCGTGCGCCGTCACTAAACAGCTCCTGGCCGCCGGTGCGGACGTGTTCGCCCAAGATGAATTTGGCTGGAATGCCTTCATGTGGTTGGCAGAAAATGACACCTCGTTTGATTACGAGGGCAACACCAAAAGTGACATCATGGCAGTGCTTCTTACCGCGGCCCATCCCCGTCTTATTCCGCATTGTCGGAAAGATAAACATGTCGCCGCCACTCGCATCCAGGCCACATGGCGCGCCTACACAATTCGCACTAAGTCTTCGTCTCTGCCTTTCCAGGCAGATAGTCCACCATCAACCGTGCTAGCCCCATAGTGATCAGCGTAGAATATGACACCTGGGTCGCCGAAATCAACTGGACTCCCGACTGACACAGCGGGGATCCGGTAGTCAGAAACCCTTGGAGAAACCCCGTTACACCATCGGGAACACATACGACATTGTATATTTTGATGAGGCCGTAGTGTGCGGTATAACTGAGAATAACTGCTGCTAGCCCCTTCCACACGGTCATCCTACCCTTCTTTAGGTCCGATTCGTTTAGGTCTTTGTCGCAAAAATGTGACGCATGGCACGGTGTACACCTAAAAAAATAAGGCTCTATAAGAAGATAATGGACGCTGCTACGCTCGCTGCTACGCTGAAAAAGGCCCTGGAAGATTACACGAATGGACGTCCGACGGGGTATACTGATGAAGAATACGATGCGCTCGTAGAGCGTCTTCGTGAGCTTGACCCTGGTAATCCCTTCTTCCAAAAAATTGGTGCACTGCCGCTAAATGTGGAGACCGTGGCCCTACCCATTCCACTGCCGAGCATCAACAAACTCAAGACCGCAGAGGAGATTGCCGCATGGGTGTCCAAGTATCCCGCTCGTCACTACCAGATTTCCACCAAGCTAGACGGTTGCTCGGCGCTCTGGTTGCCGAAATCGCGCCGCCTGTTCACACGCGGCGACGGCATGAAGGGGCGCGATATTAGCGCATTCGCTCCCCACTTTAAGGGTCTCCGGCCTAGCGGTGAGGCAGTGCGCGGTGAACTCATTATTCGGATTGGGTCCAAGGCCGTGCCTGAGGGCGGCTCTGCCCGAAATATCGTGGCCGGTGCGTTGAACCGCAAAGAAGTAGACCCCGCACTCTTTTCCGAGATTGAGTTTGTCGCCTATGAGTTGATGGCACCTAACATGAAGCCCGTTGACGGTTTCCTTTATATGAACGAACACGGCTACACGGTCGCCGACTCTCTGGCCATAAAGGTCGGCGATATGAACACCGAATTTCTTAAGAAACTCTTTAGCGATACCGAGAAGTCTTGCAGATATAAGTTGGATGGACTCGTTATCGCGCCGAATGTAGCCCGACCCGATGGCTATCTGGCGGCGCTGCGTGTCGCGAAGAATCCAGACGATCGCATGGCCTGGAAGACCCGCGTAGAGGCCGAGGTCGCGGTTACGACCGTGACCAGCGTTGAGTGGAACGTCTCGGCAAAGGGTATTCTTGCGCCCACGGTCTTGATTGAGGAGGTCCGACTCTCGGAGGCCAACATTAATCGCGTCACCGGCAAAAATGCGCGCTTTATCTTTGCCAATGGTATCGGTCCGGGCGCATCGGTGCTAATCCAGCGCAGCGGCGACGTTATTCCAAACATCGTGAAGGTCTACACACCGGTCACTCCTGGGATGCCGGAGCAGTATGAATGGGACGGCCCCGCGGCCACAGCCGTTAATATTCGGCCGGTGGGCGAGAGCGACGAGGCCCGTCAGCGCCAACTGCTAGAAGCCATGAAGGTGCTAGGTGCCGAAGAAGTGGGTCCTGGCGCCGTAACGGCCCTATATGACGGCGGGCTGAAAACGGTGGGCGCCGTGTATGCTGCCGACCCCGCACGACTTCAGGCCGCTGGCTTTTCCGCCAAGATGGCGGCCAAGATTCACGCCGGCCTTCGTGCTAGGAAACACGGGCCCTGGACAGAAATTACGTTGATGGTTGCGAGCACTCGCATGCCCCGTGGCGTCGGCTCCACAAAACTAGCAGTGTTGTTCGCCCATACACCGAATGTGGGTCAGTGGTCATCGGCCCGTCTGGCGACTGTCCAGGGCGTCGGTGCAGCCGTGGTTCACGAGATTGTTGCCGCTGTACCGGCCTATCTCAAGTGGCGCCACGAGTCTGGATTGGCGCCCGATGTTAGTGTTGCTGCAGCTGAGCCCAAACAGACACGTCCCACTATTGTCTTTACCGGTGGTGAGCCACCCAAGGAGATCATGGCCCGTCTCAAGGCCATGGGTCACGGCTTCGGCGACACCGTGAAGGCCGACACCATTCTGGTGTATAAGGAGCCAGGCTCGGCCAAGTATAAGAAGGCAGTCGCCGTGGGTGCAACCATGATCCCTTATAGCGAGTTTATGGCCCAGTTCAGCTAAACCGCAGACATAGGTAGAATGGCACTCGGAGAAGCGTTAAACATTTTTCATCTAGTAATCGCGGCCCTTATGGTCGGCGTTATTATTTGGGTCGGATATAGAATAAGTGTGCTAAAATATGCGCCTCCGCCGCCTACCAATGACTACGATGGTGTCCGCCATCTGCGCAAAGGGCTTTTTTCAGACACAACGTTTCCTCCTACCACACCCATAAATCGGTTTGCCGTAGCAACGGCAAACTATGGTGGCGTGATGACAGACGCCTCCACAAGCGGCGGTTTCATCGGTATCGTGACACCCGAGGCGGCCCGTCTCCAAGTAGATGCCGGTGCGCGCGCTATTATTTTTGATATCTGGCCAGACCCCGCAGACCGCGATCGGCCTACCGTTGCCACCATGGCGAATGCCACCGATTCATTAATGGTAACCAGCGGCGGTCTCGATAAGGGAGTGGGGCGGTACAGTCAGTGGAAGATGCTAACGCGGAATTCGGCACCACTTGGTGACATCATGAAGGCCGCCGTAGATACGGCCTTCACTGGCCCTCAGTCTACCGATCCCTTTTTCGTCGTGCTCAAACTCCATGGCACAATGAGTGTCTCCTATCTCAATACGATGGGTAACATAATCCGCGCCGTAATCGGTGGTCATGCGATGGGCGGTAACTGGAACAAGTGTGCGAACCAGAGCGCCTTGAATACAGAGCCCGTCAGCAGCTTTCGTTCTAAGGTATTCCTGATTGTCATCCCGGAAATCCAGCCCGGCTATGATCCGCTCCCCAATGTCAAGACATACGGCGCTTTCATGAATACCTATCGCACTACCACAATGTGGGAGCCTACGAACGCCATGGAGATGACGCAGCCGAATACAATTCTCTTTGAGCCCAGCGGTCTCGGCGCAATCACAGCGACCACCGAAGTCAACGGCGTGCCACAGACCATCGCGCAGACAGGTCTCTGTGTAGTCCAGCCATCTACTGGCGGACGCTCTAGTACTAACGCGGCTCTCTTTAACGATGCGTCGTATTTGGCCTGTCTCCAGAGTGGAGCCCAGATGGTGGCCGTCAATCTCCTGGGACAGAGCAAAGACGATGCGACCCTGACGACCTTCTTTGACAAGAAAAACTTTGGTGTCCATAGTTTCCGTTTAATTCAGTAAACGATAGCACCATAATAGGGATGACCGCAAAAATAAAAGAGCTCGTCTCATTGGTAAAGGCGGCGGCGGCGGAGGCCGCCGACTTCCAGGAGCGCTTCGCGGCCGAAGATACTGAGGCCCGCAAGATTGTAGATATTATGGAGCACTTTCTACGCATAAAGGGACGGGTTGTTTATGGCGGTGCCGCCATAAATGCACATCTCTCTCCTGCCACTAAGTTCTATGATCCCAAACTCTATTTACCCGACTACGATTTTATGACGCCGGACCCACTCCAGGACTGCGCCGATCTGATGTCCACTTTTTATAACGAAGGGTTTCGTGAGGTAGAGGCCAAGTTCGGCATTCACGAGGGTACATACAAGATTTTTGTCAACTTCCGCGCCGCCGCCGACATCACCTATGTACCACCGGAAATCTATGAGCGAGTTATTCGCGATGCGCGCGAAATAGCTGGCATTCACTATGCCAGCGTGAACTTTCTGCGCATGAACATGTATCTGGAGCTGTCGCGACCGGCGGGTATGGTAAGTCGCTGGGAAAAGGTCTATGAGCGCCTTCTGCTACTGAATTCGGAATATCCCATTAGGGCCGGCACCTGCCCCAAGCAGAAGGTCACAACGGAGACCGCGCTTCATAAGAAGATTGTGGCCGCGGGCATCAAGGCCGGCGTCGTCTTTCTGAGCGGAGTCGGTTATCTCAATAAAGGCAAGGACACATCGCGCGTCGTGCTGATGATGTCGGATAAGCCGGCGACGATAAAGGAGTTTGAGGACCTGGGCCTAGAAGCCACGAGGCTAGAACCCCTTGGCGAAATCCTCCCGCCCCGCACCGAACTCCGTCACAACTCTGTGCTAGTCGCCGTAGTCTTTGAAACGGATGCCTGCCACAGCTACACCACACTCAAGCGTCCCGCCGGATATCGTCTCGGGTCCATAGATCTCTTAATCCAGATGTATTACGCCATGTATTTCGCCAACATCACAGAGTATACGACAGAGCGGCTGCTGTGTCTAATCAAGCTTCTTGTGGAACTAGAGAGCAGTCGTCGCCTGGCCGCATTGAAACAAAAACTCCCCCTGAGCGAGGTCTTTCCTTTGGAGTGTATCGGCCATCAGCCGACTATGCCCGAGCTCAAGCGTGCACATCGCGACAGAGTAGAAGAAAAACGCGATGAACTTAAGGCCGCACTTAAAATAGACGACGCATTCAAACTATCACGTCGGTCAAAGAGCAAGCAGCTTGCGGCCCAATAACCCTCGCAGGCACTCTGCTAGACAATGAACATCCGACGCAGCCGTATGAAGGACGGCACCCGACACATCATACACGCGTCCATACAGCCACGTGTATAATTCGTTAAGACGGGGTGCCTTGTAGGGGCCGAGATCAGGATACTGGGCCTGCTTGGCGGTGGCGGGCAGCTTCACTAGAGCAGTTGTGGCCCGCATGGTGCAGAGTTCCCGAACAGGGGGCCAAATACCCCGGAGTTCTTTCAACGACGTTTGGACGGAGGCCCGCCACCCGGCGGCCTGGATAACATCCTTGTCAAAGGGCAAATTATGGGCGATAACCATGTCCACCGACCTCAGGGCCACTGCTAGTTGCTGGAGGGCCTCTTCCGCAGGTACCCCGTGACGTGCCTCTATCTCACTAATTCCGTGAACGGCGGCGGCCCCGGTGTTCCAGGGAATGGAGGGATTCAGGGCCAGGCCAAGGTCCCGGACTTCCTCCTCAACTAGCGAGGTCCCGGTAACGGTATAAATGGCCCAACTGAGTTGGAGAATAGCCGGAAAATTGGCATAATCGGATGGCGGTGCGTACCGATTCTTCGGCAGACCATTTGTTTCCGTATCAAGGAGAAGAATCTTCATCGTAGGGGGTGGCTGGGCTGAGCCGCGTTCATCAACTTTTTAGCGGCACTAAAAATGTTTGCATCTAGTATAAATGGCTTCCCGTAAGATGAGTCACCGCAAGGGTCGCAAGATGACTGCGCACAAGAGTCGCAAGGCCCACAAGAGCCACCGCAAGAGCCGCAACAGCCGCCGCAGCCAGTCCAAGTCCAAGAACCACCAGGGCGGCTTCCGGTTCTTCTAAAGACCAGGTCACTATACATTGTTTATCCGTCAGAACAGATAAACAAAGTATGAGAACAAAGTAAGGGATGAGCGTACATGCTGCAGACGGTTCCGATGCAGTGACCCGACGGAATGAGGGTCTTAGTCTTATTGACGAGATATATGGCATGGGTGGGGAAAAACGTCGTAAACGCCTTGAACTTATTTTTAAATTAGATATATTAAAAGATATAGGTGCTGATCCCCCTATTATACTTAGAGCGCCACGAACGAATGAACTCTTTGTTAGAGCAATACGGCAGTTGACTGCTTATGATCCAATTCCTAATCATCCTATGGTATTAGAAGTTCAAAAACAGAATATAATTGATGAATCTAATGTTGAACAAATTCCCATTTGTTTTTTACAGACTCTACTACCGTGGGAATACAAACATCATCTTAGCAAAGGGCGCCACCCTGTTGATCCTAGAGGTTACCTAGTTTACCAAGATAAACTTCCCCATGTTAACAAGGGATTTCATGAAAGCGGCTATTCTCCAGATGCAACGTGTGGAAAGGTTATTGAAGAGATTTTAACGGCCGCCTCTTATTTTGATCCAGCTGGTCGCAAGAAATTTGGCGAGCCATCTGTAAGTGTAGACACTAATTTAGGCTATTCTATTGGAGGAAACCCAGGGGCTGTAAACCCCTATTATAATGTACTAGCACTCATGGGATTTGGTTCTGCACTTAAGAAATTTAGCGTAGGACCAATACGACAAAATGGCTCTCTGACGGTGGATTTAGCTGGTGCCGCCGGTAAAGGTTTTTTAGATACTCATTCCGAAATTGATAGGGACTTTAATTGTATCGGAGGTGACGATATATCCATCTCTAATCCTATTAAAAATAGATATCTTATTGACAATGCTGGAAACTTAGCGGACGCAACAGTACACCGTGCGGCGAAATATCTTTTATATAAAGCTCTTGGCGATGCTATGCAGGTTATATTGGCACGCCTTGTCATTGGTAGAAGAGACCCAACTACATATTGTTTATTCACTGTAGATTCTGTCGTTGCTGCAAAATGTATTGAATTACAGATCCCTGTATGTCGTCAGTGTTCAAAAAGCGAGTATAGTAAAGAAAAGGCTGACTTGGGTCAATCGTTTTACTATACCCCATCATTACCACCAGAGCTACGTAGCATTCTAGAGTTTGATATGTTACGAACTGACATATACCAAAGTAATGCAAAAGTTATGAGACAGATACGCGATTTGATTACGTTAATTTCTGCAGGAGGACAGACTATTAAAATAGGTGCAACTGTAGTGGATGTAACAGATATAAGTGCTCCATTGAGTGGCTTATTCGAGGGATTGTACAGTGCTATAAACACTGTCAATACAAATCTGCCCACTTATCGCGCGCTTTTCAGCAACAATGTACGAGACATAGAATGCTTGAGGGCAAACATGGTGTGTGAAGTAGATCCAACTAACGCAATTACTATTTTTAGGACAAACTCGTTATTTCATATAACCTATCGCGATCATCACGCACGAATTGGATTACCGTCGGACCCTATTTACGGAAATGAACTAACTGCGATGACTCTAGCGTTACAACCGGATCCAGCAAAAAAGAGCAAGATACAACGAGGTGGCCAGCGCGGCGGTGCATGGGTAACTGGTGAAAATGTGCCTCGTAATTTTATGAAAGAATACTATGAGCTTATTATACACATAGTTGGCAGAATTTATGGCGAACTTGGCCAAGCACCAGGAGCTGCAATGCAAGCTCAGTTATTAGCCATGTATAATGAAGACACGGCTAATGCTGAATTTGTGTTTGATATCGCCTATCATTTTATTATAAGCACTGCTGCATATTTTAACTATATTGGATTCTCTTGTACAGATGAAGAAACATTATATGAGATTGTACGTAGGTTTATGACAGGTCCTACGCCAGGTATAGAACTTTCGTTTGAAGAGTTTGCTAGTTTTTTTTATAGTTTGCGTAAACCTCAAATATTACTTGAGAATAATCGCGATATCGCACAAGCAACGCGTGAGTATAATGCGAGCGAAGCAGCAAAGGAGTTATTAGGATTACAGCGGCTAAACGAACCACAGACTCCGCCACGACCAGCAAGGGTACATCTAAAAGCACAAGTAGGAAGTACTGCAACTGCAAATAAAAGGACACAGGGCACACTCAAAAAACGAATTAAGAGCATGGCAGCAGCGATAGCCGCAAAACGTGGATTTGTGCCAGTTGGACAAGAAAATACTGTGACGCACGGGGGCTCACGTAGACGCCGCTACAGGAGCAACCCCCTGGGTAACAGCTCCTACAGGAGCAACCCCCTGGGTAACAGCTCCTACAGGAGCAACCCCCTGGGTAACAGCTCCTACAGGAGCAACCCCCTGGGTAACAGCTCCTACAGGAGCAACCCCCTGGGTAACAGCTCCTACGGGAGCAAACGAGCGACGGTGAAGACTGTGAGAACCCCATGTCTTAAGACCCGCAAGATGCGTCGCCGTGCCGTATCCCATATTGGAGAGTAACCCGTAACGCGCGTCCAGCTCTGGCGTGGCTGTCTCACGGACCCAAGCATCATGCGCCTCCTTGGCGATGATACTCGCGGCCGCCACTGCTAGACTCACGCCGTCGCCTCCAGGGAGCACAATGGCATCCGCGGCCTCCGCCACTGGACACGACGGAATCCATACATTGCCGTCCACTAGCACCCGTTCAAAGGGCGTCTCAAGGGACGCCAGAGCCCGATTCATGGCAGCCATATCTGCGTTCAACACGTTCACGGCATCAATCTCCGCCGGCTCTGCCCAGGCCACGACGGCCTCAATAGCATTCTCGTGAATGTAGTCTGCGAGAATGGCCCGACGCCGGCGTGTCAGTTTCTTGCTGTCTATGATTTGACGGAGCATGGCCCCGTCGTCGCAATAGGCGTCGTCCTCTGGAGCCAGGATGACGGCACCCACGTATAGACGCCCCCAGAGTGAACCCCGACCGGCCTCATCGAGCCCTACCTCCACTGCGTTGTCATTGATCCACTTTGGAGACAGCATTTTCTATACCCATAGTAATGAACACCTGGTCGCTGTCATTTTTATTGCTGCTTGTGGTAGCTTGTGGTTTACTATTCCGAGTGCAGGAACGGTTTGAGGACTTAGCGGAGGACTCAGAGCTTATGTTTGATGCCGAGCAGGTGGAATTACGCCATGCTCACACTAGGCACAAACCAAAACACATGCCGCTGACATATAGTCACGACATAAATATAGCACGTGAGTTAAATACACGTCCGGATATGATAGAAGGATTCTGCAATTGCGCAGGTCGTGTTGAAGGATTCGCCGACGCTGTCGGCTTATCCAACAGAAAGGGCTCTGCCGTTCCTGAAGGATTCGCCAACGAGCCCCGACACAAGTGCCCCGTGTGCCCTGATATGTCCAAGTATATCCGGCTTGATGAGGTACCCTGCTGGAATTGCTCTCTTCCCTAAAACCGCAGCCGACACTAAGGATGTCGTCACCAGAACTTATCGGAGCCGCTGTTGCGCTATTTATCGTAGCGGCTCTGCTATACGAATATGCCGAAGGCTTTGCGAATCCACCTGGATTTAAGCCATGGGATCCTCGTAACCCACCTGTCGCCGGTCGCTCATACAATACGCTATCCAAGTATGATACTGTTCCCGCCGATCTTAACGAGGCCGAACCGATTGCCAAAGTGCCCATACCCAGCGCACCCTCCAAACAGACAGCCCAGCTTAAGGACTTGTATGATCTTGACACGAAATTAACGCAATGGTTGGAATCCGCCGCCCAGCGCGATCTTGATAGCCCTGGCTCCCTCACCACCGAGCAACAGCATAGGCGTATTCGTTATCAGGGTCGGCGTGCCGATGTTCGCAATCAGCTAGAGACCGGTGTGGTCACTGATTCCTGGCAGAATGTTGGTAAGGAAATTAAGGAGATTTACGAAGATAACGAGGTGTGGCAGGAATTCTACCCGACGATGGCCGGTATCTATACCTTTGGCAAGGGTGCTCCTGATGCCCTGTTAACACCGACTGAGTATACCGAATTCTTTGCTATTTTCGAGGAGGCACTGCGTGAACTAGAATCGGCCACACTTCAGGACACGATATTGAAGGTACGCATCCAGCAGCTGCACACAATTCGTCAGGAGTTGAAGGAGGTAGCCCGCAAGGGAACCCCGCCGATTATGATGAACGCGGCGAAGCACTTCTTGCGTAGGATGATTCATCCCGAGCAGACTCTGCCAACCCTGTTTTCCATGGTGGTCCCGGAACCGACACTTGAAAAGAGCACGCGGGATGTACTCATTGAAATTCGGGATTGTCGTGTGCCCGACCAGGGACTTCGGGATGCCCTATTGTCGGGTGCAGTATCAGCACCCGAGGGAAGGCGACGACTACGTGAAATGAAGGATAAGTGGGAGCCGGTGGGCTGGGAACCGGCCGATTTTGTGGGTCTGGAAGATAAACGCACTAAGCGGCTGTGTAAACAAATTCGGCAGGCATTTCCGAAGGATGCCGACGCGCTGGGATGCGACACGATTGGCCCGGGCACGATGGCGACGGTGTGTGATCGGCTGCGCTATTCGGTGCCGACGGTTTCTCCGGAGCAGTTCGGATGCCCTCCGCAGGAGGGCCGCAGGAGGATGGCGTAAGCCTGAAGCTCGGATGCCCTCCGCAGGAGGGCCGCAGGAGGATGGCGTAAGCCTGAAGCTCGGGTGTCCGGCTATGCCTGAGTCTAAAAACATCCACAATTAACTCTAACTCTTACAGAAATGGAGTCCGTTACTACTGCTCTGTCCGGCGCTAAGGACCTGCTTCTAGAAAATTACATGCTATGGGCAGGTCTCTTTGTCATAATTCTGGCGTTCGGTGTCTATGTCTACCTTACCCCCTCATCGGTTGACTTCTTCAAAAACCCAAAGAGCATGGAGCAAAAACATGAGCCCGCGCAAATTCCACCGCCTGAACTAGAGGAAGATGAAGAACGACGTGAGTAACGCTTTGTTTCTGGTCTTAGCATTTGTGTTGGGCTGCCTGTTTATGCGTATCACTACTAGCACGACAGAAGGGTTCGCCCAAAGAAACGCCGAGGGTGTTTCTGAAGGGTTCGCGGATAACTGTGGCCGCTGCAGTAATACACGCGAGGCGTGCAACTGTCCCAATGGTCCTACGTGCCCTGTTATTGACTGGTCTAAGTATGTGCTGAAAGCCTCTATCCCCCCGTGCCCCGAACAGCCCGACCTGAGCCGCTACATGCTCAAGACCGAGTGCCCTGCGCCGCCTGACATGAGCCGCTATGTGCTCAAGTCCGCCGTGCCCGCATGCCCTCCCTGTATCAGCACGTGTAACAAGCCCTGTAAGATCGGCGAGTGCCCGCCCTGCCCTCGGCCGCGGTGCCCGCTGCCGAACTGCCCTGAGCCCAAGCCATGCCCTCCCTGTGCGTCCGTGGAGCCACCTCGCTGCCCCGAGCCTCGCGTGAACTGCAAAGCCGAATACGAGCGCAGCCCCTGGGCCGTTCGCCCCATGCTAGCCTCTATGGGTCCTATGTAAATTGCCATGTATACTTTACTTTTTGTATATTCAATACAGAAAGTAAGGATGGGCTTCACCGGTCCAACTGAGTATGATTTTAGAAGAATCGGAATAAATCTAACCCTCGCCAACGGTGAGCAAGAAAAGTATAATACATTCATTGAGGGCCCACGAACAGCATATATGTATGACGTTGATAGTAGGAACTTGAAAATTAAAGATAATATGATAGTAGCAGATTCATTTATTACAATCAACAATGTAAGATATACTGTGGGTAGTAATATAAGTAGAGGCACATTTGGTATACTAAGTGCGGTTACTACTGGTGTTACACCATATGCACTAAAAATACAACATATAACAGATTTAAGTGGATTCACAAACACAGCTGTAAATGCACTAAACGAAGTGCTCTGTCAACACATTGTCAGTCAACATACATATAATGGCACACCTCTTGCGCCTAAAATTATAGTATCTGGTGTTGATTCTAAGTATCAATACACAGTTATGGAGCGTTTACCTACATCGTTAGGGCGCTATTTGTCACCACCGGACATAAACAGATCACTAGATTTCCTTACTCACTTAGCAGATTGCCTAAGTTATTTGCAAAAAACCTTGAAGTTCACACATGGTGATTTAAAATACAACAATATCATGTTTGATACTACCGGTAAAATGCGCCTAATTGACTTTGGACAAACCCGTATTGAAGTCCCTGTGGTTATTGAGTGTAGTACATATACCACTAAGTTCAACCCATGCAGAGATTTAATCCAATTTTCGGCGTTTCAACTCAGCGCGTATAAAAACTCTCCACTCGACCCATTATTAAAACAAATTATATCCTGTGGCAGCAATTATGTATTTCCTAGTGAATACAGCAACCCTACTAATACTGAATTACACAAATACACAATGGCTCTTGATACATTAGATTGCTCTGGATGTGTAGGAACACCTGAAGGCGTAAAAAGGCTTATCTCTAAGGGTGCCCCCTCGTGTTTTGGCTCTTGTCTATGGGGCGGCAAACGAACCCGTAGAAAGCCTAGGCGAAGCCGAAAGAATAATCGCCGCACAAAGTAATGGACACCCGCTTCTGGGGGCCGTCTGGCTGGCGTCTTCTTCATCTCGTAGCAGCATCTGATCTAGGAACACGTCGTGACCAGGTGAAAGAATGGTTCGGCCTCCTAGAATACGTGCTGCCGTGTAAGTATTGTCGCGCCTCGTTTCACGACTATATCCGTAAGCTTCCACTGACGGATGACATCGTTGCGGACCCCGCCATATTCAGTCGCTGGCTCTATGATATCCATAACATGGTGAATGACAAGCTCAGAAAGCAGGGTCTTCTGAACACACCGAATCCGCCATTCACAGCGACTCCGAAAGCGAAGGAATTCGTCGGCTGGGATTTTTTCACGGCTATTGCCTTCACGACACCTGGGCCAGGAACGGAGAGCACGGCACTGCCTGGCGGCAGAAATGCCAGAACACTCGCCGCTCGCAATCGCTATAATCGTCTCACTTGCGCCGAGCGCCTCCGACTCCTGCGCCGGTGGTGGTCGTTGATCCCATCCATCCTCCCTGTTGCGGAGTGGCGCAGGGCTTGGCAAGCATCTGTGACTGCGAAGCTGTCAACAGATGCGACTTCGTCAAAGGGACCGCCCGTGGCCGGTGGCCGCCAGGCAATGATGAAGTGGCTGTGGGCCCTTGAGGAGGGCGTCTGCCGCCGCCTTGACTGTGCGACGCCGCATGATTCGCTGCCGCACCTTGAGACAGTGTGCGCGGCGTTTGAGAGCAAATGTGGGTCGGCGAAGCGCGGCAAGACATGCCGAACCCGGAAACGGTACCGCTTCCTGACTCGGCGTCGTAACTAATCCCAGGAAAGGCCGCCTTCATCGCAGCAATCATCGCACGCACATGACTGCCAGTTACCACGAAGGTCTGTGCATAGGCACATGCGCCGGTAGAATCCAATTCTACGGGCACATCAACCGACCATAGACGCCCGCCCCAAATGAGTTGGTACATGCCTTGATAGGCCCACTTTGATTTTAGCCCGTGACATTTTCTCCACCTTCTATAAATGGACAATTGGGTCATCGTAGCGGGACTTTTACTGTTATTAATCTTCGTTGTTGCCAGACCCCATCGGTATGGCCCAGGCCGTATGCACTGGTACGGCCCTGGCGGCATGCATAGGTACGGCCCTGGCGGCATGCGTCATTGGTACGGCCCCGGTGGCATAGAAGGTTTCAGCAGCTCTATGTCGCCGACCCTCTACATGTTCGGCTGGGAACAGTGCGGACACTGTAAGAGGGCCAGACCCGAGTTTGAAAAGCTCAAAGAGACCATCGGCGACCGCGTCCACTGCCAGTACATTGAGGGTCCCGAGAATCCTGACATGGCGCAGGAGTACGGGGTAGAGGGATATCCGACGTTTTGGTTCGTGAATGGGCCAAAGAAGGTGAAGTACGAGGGTGAACGCACGGCTGAGGGACTTCGTCAGTTTTGCGATGAGAACATGTAGTAAACTTTGTCCACGCCTCGGCTGCGCGATATCCCTGATTAAAGAGTGCTATCCGATCCTCGGTAGGAATGGCGAAATCCAGCCCATCTATAGCCGTAATATTCAAAGCAATCCAATTCAGCGGTCGCACCACTGACTTGTTTTTCTGAAGCATACGAATAAGAGAACACATATAGTCGTTCAGTGAGGTCACTGGGTCAAACCGGCCCTCGCCACTGATCAAGGTATCATATCCGGCTACGACAAGCGTCCGCGCTTTATCGGTCACGCACCGCCACGGATAATATTCGCTCATCGCACCATCGCAAAAGATCTCTCCCGACGGCGCAGTCCATGGGGTAAAATACAGCGGCACTGCACATGATGCCACGACAGCGTCAATTACGCGCATATGTGGCGAATTGGCCACATTAAAGACAACTTGGCAGCGCCGTGTGATATTGGTCGCAATAATATGTAGGCGGACAGGTCGTCGCGCTGCTAGTTCCGCAAAGGTTATTGTAGACAACCCGGCCTCCCATGTATCAAACATCTTACCAAAGATATCTAAGAGACGTTGATTTGGAATTAGTCCCCAGCGTTGTGTAACATCAGTTATACATGTGTCACTGAGCATAGTCAAACTGTTGAAGTTCACGCACAGTGCCGTGTCACGCAACCATGCCGATGAATCCACGCCGACCGCGCCGGCCAAGGCAGGAATTGTTCCACATGAGCAGCCATACCAATCTGTGACGGCTCCTAACATGTCGTTATCGACGAGATTGGCTAGCACACCGGTCATGGCATTGCCGTGAATTCCGCCAGAGCTGAAGGACACTCCGGTTGGTTTCCAGAGTTCCGTTGGTTTCCAGAGTTCCGTTGGTTTCCAGAGTTCCGTTGGTTTCCACTGCGGTTTTTCCCTAGCCATTCCTCTAGATATGTCAAGGGAGATGGCGAGCCAACAACCACCGCAGCTGACACCCGCTGCACTCTTTGAATCACAGACGAAGCTCGATGCGATGCGCCTACAAATCTATAACCGACTACTGGCGGCGGTCCAACAAAAGATTCGCGCCCATTCGGCTCTGCCGAATTCTACACAAATGACCTCCTTTGACTTTCCAAGCTGGTACCCCGGATGCCCGCGATTTGATGTCAAGGACTGTATTCTCTATGTGGCGTGGAATCTTCGGCACTCGGGATTCAAAGTTCTCTATGTGTCTCCGGATAGACTGCTCATTAGTTGGAAAGAGCAGTCTATACAGTATTATCAGGAGGAATCGCCAATACGACAGGCAATGATGGCCGCTGCCAAACCGGCCACAACAAAGGTGGAAAAGAAGAAGCCCGTATACAATCCCGCCCCAGAAGGCGTAGCCGCTATGCTAGCCAATGGAGCAAAAAAGAGTAATGTGATAACATTTATTTAGTAACCCCGTGTGTAGTTAACATTACGCCTCTCAATATCGCTAAAACCTGGACGTTGAATACCCATACTCGGTCTAGCTATCAACCATGTATCGCGTGTCTGTAATAGTTTCCAATATTGGTCAAGAGCATATTTGTTATACTTTCCACCTGTCTGAAGACGAGATACGCTAGTTCGGAAATTACTGAGAAGCGTATCATAGTAATGCGCTTCTACAATATAGGCGGCTGCTGTTTGTCCAGACAAAAGACGAAATCCATCCGATTTAACATATGTTCCTGAAAGCAGTACGACATCATGTTGGGTACTAAGTAACAGTTCTAACTGCTCGGTATTGAATGCCGTCCACATGATGTCGTCCTCAACAATTAAGACTCGGGGCCAGTTGTTGCGCTGTGCCAGCTCTAGAGCAGCAATGTGACTAAGCGAACATCCAATATAGCCAGGGTTGACTTTTATAGCCGATAAACGGTGAATAGATGCATCTGGAAATACATTACGCAATTCTTGCTGAACCTGAAGATCTCTATCTTTACGTTCATCAAGATTAATATACACGATATTAGCAATCATTCTATATATTACTATTCAATAGTGTTTAACCCAACCGTTTGGCGAGCAGTCGTAATATCTGTTTCGTTGACATACTTGGCTTAATCTGCTTAGCCAGTGGCTTCGCCCTCGCTACCGAAAAGCGCAGCAGAGTATCAATAGACAGCAAGAAGAGAAGCCCGATAGCGATGAACAGAAAGATTTCCGCTGTGCTCTGCATAGGATTCGTAGTAGACAGTGCCTCAATTTGCTTGGCCAGTAGATCCAGACGCCGTTCAATATCAGAGCCCGCGGCCGTTGCTGGTGCAACAGCCGCTTGCCGCCACAGTGTTGGCTTATCTGCCACTGGCATAGAGCCGTCAATGCGTGGGATATTTGACGGCTCGAGCGTAAATGCGGCCTGCCACTCCTCGGGCCGAGCGGTAACACCGGGAAGAGGAAAGAAGTTATCGGAGCCCGCTGCCGCCATTTTGGATTCGTCTGAGCCCGTCATGGGCTCTGGGATACCGGCCATGGGGTCAGGTGTTCCTGGCAGTGCAGGTGGCACAGAATATTTCTTTTCCTTACTCTTTTTCTTCCCCGGAAGGGCAAAAGCATCGTCCAATGAACAGTACCCACTCGACATTCCCTTAACTAGGTCAAAGTTCTTTTTATCTAAATTTATGACTAGCCATGTTAAGGAATGGATACCATACTCTGGATTCTTATGACGGTAGTGCTACTAGCGCTACTTAGCCCGGCTGTAGAGCCCTTTGCAGACATGGACGGTTGGTTGGCCAAGACGAGTACCGAGGCCATTAATGCCGCTCCCAGTGATTCCGAATTGAAGAATCACTATCGCAACGTGCTAGTCTACGCGGCAGACGATATCAATAAACAGAGTCCCACAGGTAACGGTATGCGTATTCTGGCCGATTTCCGTAACAGAGTCTATGGTGTGCGCGAATTCAAGCCGATGACTGCCTCCGATTTTCTCGCAAATTGGCCTACGTGGCTTCCGCCGCTGGACACCACCATGAAAGAGCCCGTGCCCGATGTAGACACGGCGGTCGCATCCGAGGCCAAGATGCTCGCGTATCTGGACAAGAATTTTCCCGCGGAAAAGACGGCAGACACACAGAGCACGTCTCTCTGTCGTCTTATGCTCAAGGACTTCGGCGAACGCTATCTGTTTACAGATAAGCGCAAGGATCTGGGATTGAGACCCGACTTCCTACGCGTGCCGCTGACACGGGGCTGGATAAATCCTGTCATCTAAATAGAGTCATGCGTCATCTGCTGCCGATAGCGCCCGTGTGGTTAGCCAGCATCATAATTGTTCTCTTTGCCGCGCTGCCAGATAAAGTGCCAGCGGCACTCAAGACTACGACTGGCTTACTCTTCCTAGCAGGTGTGACTGTGGGTGCGGCATACGTGGAACCGGTTCTCGGCGCCGCATGCGCGATTTTTCTGGCGGACCTACTAATGACTGCGCCGACCGAGGCGTTTGAGCCGTCAATTCTGACGGCCGACTACGTAACACGAAAGAACAGTTGGTACGGAGAACGCGCGCTAGGGGAAAATATCCGCGGAATAAATTTCTTATCTGATGACTGGCTGAACAAGGATTACGTTCAGAATAAACATCGGTGGAGCGATGAGAGAATCCAGCACATACACCCAAAGGCAATTGACATGCGCCCCGTTAGTAATCCTCCGATGTATGAGGAGAGCGGTCACTCCTGGAAATAAAGTGGCGCTCAATTAGGGATGCTAGCACGGACGCCTCTATTTCAGTTTCTTGGCGCAATCATTGTGCTCTTGGTCACGGATTATATGCCCGCTGCCGGTGTGGTCGCATTTATTATCTGGGTAGCATGGATATATTCCGCTATGAGCAAAAAATCGTATGCTAAGGTAGATGGCCAAGGTGAAACCGCCGCCAGAGCCCCCGTATATGGAGATGCTGCATAACATAAATACGAATCCCTATCTGCTAGGCATTGCATATATTATTCTCAATGTGGGCGGTCGCTTTATGGCGCTCTCGGTCACGCCGGCGCAAGAGGCCTTCCTCCAGAATATTCTGTTTCGCCCACTGCTGCTTTTTGCCATCATGTTCATCGGAACCCGCAACCTGGTTGTCGCGTTCTGGTTAACTACGGCAATCATCATCGTAATGCATTATCTACTGAATGAAGAATCGGACTGGTATCTGTTGAAACCGCGGTATCCTACACATTAAGATTCAGAGTAGCACCGACGGGCGCCGCCCGGCGCCGCCCCCGCCGCTTCTCCGTGTTAGTGGTATTCTCAGAGCCCATACTCATCGCATCGCTGGCCATAAACTCGGCCAATGGATCTACGCGCGTTCCGACACCATCACGTGTCACAGCGGGCGGAGAAGGAGGAGGACCATCTGCGGTAAATACGGTAGCATGCTGCGAGTCAATTGGCGTATTGGCTTCCTTGGCGCGCTCCACCTCAAAGGCGCGCAAGATATCGTCAACGCCAGAGGGACCGCGCATCTCACGACGGGGCGCTTCAAAGGCACTCGCTGCCACGTTGAAGGGCACACGGGTGTTCTGGGCCTCGGGGCGGGGCTGAGGCATACTGGCTGCCATGAAGTTGCCGAATCCGCCACCCATCTTCGCCGCTGCTGCCGCCGCAAACTGCCGCTGGAGTTCGGGATTCTCATTGAGCAGATCCGACATACCAGGAATCCCCGAGCGCTCGGCCATGGAGTTCGTGAGGTGATACATGGTGGCAGAGACACCGAGGGTACCTGCTAGTCGCAGCAGAGGGTGCATCTTGGCCTGGTCCTTGTACATGTCGTAGAGCTCCTCAAAGATTTCATCAAAATCCTCCACATTTGTATGGACGGACTCGGACCAGCCCTTCAACTTGGGCTTCATGGGCAGACGGTCACCGAATCGGTCATTCACCATCTCCACGCCGGTCACGAAGGTCATGAGGGCATTGCGCTGAAAACGGATGGACGCCTCCAGATTACGACTGTCTGTCAGACGATCATACTCGGTCTTGATGTCGGCAAGGGAGTTCGTCATTGTCATGCGATTTCCGCCCTCGATGCGCCGCATCTTGGTCAGAAACCGCTGCTTCTCGGCGGCCTCCTGCTCCGGCGACATGCCGGAGTCTAGCATGGGCGCAGGTGCAGGTGCAGGCAGTGTACCAAATCCGGTGTTAATCACAAAGGGCTCATCACGCTTGATACGGATTTCGTCGCCGCCGGGATTGGCATCCAGATTTACGACCTCAACGTCATCAATCTGCTTGATTTCAATCCTGGGCATATCCTGCCCGGGACTCCTCAGAATGCTCTTGGGTGATGCGCTGACCTTTGAGGGATTTGCCAGGAGATTCACACCAAAGTCGTCACCTAGCTCCTGAATGTCGCCGCCGACATCAATCTCTCTCGCACGCGAGGCAAAGGATGCCAACTCAGCCGCCGTTGGTTTGGAATCAACAAACTGGACACTCATATCGTTGCCTTAGGGGGAGAGCTTTAATTGGGGACTTGGCCGCGGCCTCCGCCTAATGTTATACTCGTTTGAAATCCAGACTCGGTCATTAAGTCATACATGTCCGGATCGGTGGCTGCGATATATTGACGATAGGCATCAAGCGGATAGGATAAGAGGAGCCCCTCTTTACACTTGCACCACTTAACGTCATTGGCCAATGCCGCTCTGACCAGCTCGGATTGCAGCACATGGGTAGATGCGTTAAGGAGAATTGTGGGATTTAGTTGCAGATTGGACGACGTAAGTGTTTGCGTCACCGATACAGATGAACAAGGAGGTATGAGAAGTACAAGGGGTGTGTTTTCAGAGATGGGGACATTGAACATGGTAGCACCGACTCCGGCTACCGTATGAACTGTGCCTGGTAAAGGCATTGGACTATCAGGGGCAGGACTAGCAGGGCTAGATATAACAGAACTACGCGAGCTAAGCCTTGACCTACGGGGACTAGGCGCTTTCAGCGGATTAACGAACGCACCCAGGTTACCATACATCTACTTAGCGCACAGCATCCAAGCACATGAGAAAGGCATCGGCCAAGTCATCTTGTTTCGCCTGCGCACGCCACCATGCTAGTTTCTCAGCAGCCGCTGGGCAGGCCCCCAGAGTCTCTGTAACCTTGACGATTGCTGCAAGCTTGCGGTCTCGCTTATTGCTCTTGCCGGCCGCGATACCGGCCCCACGGGTCTTTACACTCGCGTTCGCGAACTCAATAGTTCCCGTCCATCCGTGCTCGGTCCGCAGCCGATGGTCAATGAGGGTGAAGAGCATGATCTGGATAGACTTCATATGCGGAGCAAACTCGGAGGGCTGGTTTTCTATACGGATGAGCGACGCAGTGGCCAGATGGACCAGTTCCGTATTAAGACAGGTTTCCATGCCCTCAAGAATCCGCTGGAGACTAACACCACGGGCCTTGGGTGCCTTGTAGGGCATGAGTCGGATCGTGGCGGCGTAGGCCTCAATGTCCTTCTTGGTCTTGGCCGTGCATCCGTGCGCGGCAGCCCAGACCCGCCAGTCGGCCACGGTGCCTGAGACATCAAGGAACGCCTTGGTAGACTTCTTCGCGCACTTCTTACACATAAGCACGTCGCCGTCGCGCCAACTGGCAGGGCCACCACACACCCGTCCTGCTAGTTCCTTGGCGCAACGTGTCTGACTCTGTGCGTCTGCACCGTCGGCGAGGAGATTCAGATTCGCCCAGCGTTCGACGGCGACGAGGCCGGACACGTCAAAGGAGGCAACGCAATAACTCAGATTCTTGATACCGAGATCAAAGGCGGCAATCATTTCCTGTCTTAGTTGTGCGAGTATTTAGATGGTCATTATGCTCAGGTCTACACGATTTTTTCAATACTTATGAAGTAATGAAAAAAGTGGTCTAGGCGGACTGGCTAACACCAGCATCCATCTGCTACGCAGATGGCTGGAGTCAACCCCACGACTCTTTACTCTATTTGGTCCAGGTGGGGATTGAACCCACGACTCTCTGCTCATAAGACAAATGCTCTACCACTGAGCTACTGGACCGGTAGTCCAATCGCAAGGGCTGAACGGAGTTCAGCCGAGCTACTGGACCGCAAAGTGGTCTATTAGACCTGTGAAAGCCCCATGTGGGACTCGAACCCACAATCTTCAGCTTAAGTCATGCCGACGATAGCAGGTCGCATCCGTCATGCTCTAGTCGCTTCGCATTGACGATACTCCCTATGGTCGTATCCGTCATGCTTGCTTAGAAGGCTGACGCGTTATCCGTTGCGCTAATGGGGCTCTACCCATCCACAACTGCTAGTCTTTAGATCCGAGTTAAATACTACGGATAAACTCCCATCGCATCTCCTGACAAATCTTCTGCCACACCTGATCCTGTTGATACAGTTTTTCCCGCGACTTCAAGAGCTGAAAGCACGGGAGAAACTCGTCCATTTCAAGCAGCTGGCAAAGCTTATACAGCACATATGGGTAGGACAGAAAATTGGACCGATTTGTCGGACAGTATTTGATGAACGCCGGCTGAATCTCCTTAAACATGTGCTGAAGCTTTTCCTCCATCTCTTTTGACAGCGTAAGCATAGTCATCTGTTGCTGAATCTTGTTCTTGATTTGTTGAACGTGGTCGTACATCTTGGAGAACTTGAGTTTCTGGAGCACCTCGCGAATCTTGTCCTTCTTCAGCTTCTTGGGATCCGAAATACGTTCTTTCTTGAGCTCTCGCATTACGGCATCCAACACATCCTGGGGAATATCCGTATTTTCCTTGGCCTGAAACTGTGCTAGCCACTCGTTGAAATGATTAATCTTTTTATACGCGAAATACGTGACCTCACGAGGCGGATCCTTGTAACTCGGCTTCTCAGAATCAATAAGAATAAATTCCTCGCGACCACATCCAGGACATCCCAGCAGCGCCTCATTTTGATAAAAGGTCATCTCTAAGTCGCATGCTGCACAGAATCCCCAGCCCGTCTCAATACCGGAACCAGGCATGATACCCCCCTTAATGGCACTCGGATCCACAATCGCCAGATATTTCTCTAGCATCTTATCGCGATTGAGTCCCGTCGTCGTATCCATCTCACTGGCCTTGATCTTGGTCGGTGATGGGGCAACCGGCGCAGGCGCCTCAAAGTAACTCAGGACCGAATTTGACTGAACCCGCTGTGGTGCCGCTGCCGCCTCACCCTTTGCTAGTAACTCTTGAGCATCAAAATACTGAAATAGAGTATCGCCCACATCCAGAAAATAATCTATACGGCGTTTGTCCGTTCGGATTTCAGCAATTTTCCGCGTAGTCTCCTCAATCGCATCACTAAGTTGACGCCATTCATCGGTGTATGTTTCTGTCATAGCCGCAAATTCGGTCTTAAGTGTCGCAAGATTGGTCTCTAGCGCGACCAATGTTGCCTTATCGTCACTGAATTCCCGCATTTTTTGCTGATGAAATGCTTCGAGTGTGGTTGCCTGTTTTACCTTGGATTCTGATATTACACTGCTGACGAGAACATCTCGTATAGACATTCAGTTGTTGAATTCTTCGGTGTAGGGCTTTAGATACGCAGAGCGTATCTAACGGCCAGATACGCAGTCGCGGCATCTCCGGGTAACCAAAGTCGCTGCCCCAAGGAGAATGGTTCAGGGCGGATTGATGCAGCTCGTGGCCTACGGCGCGCAGGATGTGTATCTGACAGCGAATCCCCAGGTGACGTTTTTCAAGCAGTTGTATCGGCGTCACTCCAATTTTGCAATGGAGGCCGTTGAGCAGGTATTCAATGGCGTGCCTAATTTCGGTAAACGTGTGCAGTGCGTGATTAGTCGTAACGGTGATCTCATCCATCGCATGTATCTCCAGACAACGCTGCCGTCGGTGGATCTCAATGACAGCAGTATTAGCGCAGTAGATGCCTCTGGTGACCAGTTTCGCTGGCTGAATTGGATTGGCCATAATCTCATTAATGACGTCTACATTGAAATCGGCGGCCAGCAGATTGACAAACACTATGGAGATTGGCTCCATATCTGGAACGAGCTCACACAGCCGGCGGGAAAGCAGGCGGGGTATGCCGAAATGGTGGGCAATGTGCCAGAGCTAACGAATCTGATTACCAAGATTGGGCCAGATGGAGGATGCACGAATATGTTAACGGGGGGCGATCCGCATTCTAGTGCAGAGTCGCGTAGCTGCTGTCCTGAATATACGTTGTATATCCCGTTTCAGTTCTGGTTTAATCGCCACGCCGGTCTCGCACTGCCGCTAATTGCGCTCCAGTATCACGAGGTGCGTATCACACTGGAGTTTAATCAGCTTTATAATCTGATGTGGACAAATAACCCCACAATTATGGACGCCGTAAATGCGATCGGCCTCGTGTCTGCCTCAATCTACGTAGACTATGTGTATCTGGACACGGAAGAGCGCAGGCGGTTTAGCCAGGTTGCACACGAATACCTGATTGAGCAGCTCCAATTTACGGGCGGCGAGTCCATTACTAGCTCGGCGAACAAGATTAAGATGGCCTTCAATCATCCATGCAAGGAAATTGTGTGGGTTGTTCAGCGGCAATCCTTTGTGTCTACTGACCCTGCTGTCATCAATCGCTGGAAAGGACAGCAGCCGTTTAATTATTCAGATTTCTGGGATCGTGCAGCCTTGGAGTCGGGCTACTCCATTTCAACAGTAGAAGGTCTAGCGGGATGGAACCCTGTGGCGGTGGCGAATATCCAGCTGAATGGTCAGGACCGTTTTTCTGAGCGCGAGGGGCGATACTTCAATCTGGTTCAACCGTATCAGCATCATACTAATATACCGGCAGTGGGCATTAATGTGTATTCTTTTGCACTGAATCCAGAGGAGCACCAGCCAAGTGGAACCTGTAATTTCTCCCGGATAGATGTGGCGACCCTTAACATGACCGTGTCGCCTAACACGGTGTATGACGGAAATACGGCACAAGTCCGCATTTATGCGACGAATTACAACGTATTCCGTATCATGGCGGGGATGGGGGGTCTGGCTTACAGTAACTAAAGCCCGGCAATTTCTCCCGGGTCTGGCCAAATAATTTTAGATTCTTAAAGTATAAATGACTTCCGGTGGTCTTATGCAGCTTGTTGCCTACGGTGCACAGGATGTTTATCTGACGGCGAACCCTCAGGTGACCTTTTTCAAGCAGCTTTACCGCCGCCACTCCAACTTTGCGATGGAGGCCATTGAGCAGACCTTCAACGGTGTGGGCAACTTCGGTAAGCGTGTGCAGTCCACTATCTCCCGTAATGGCGATCTGATCACCAAGGTGTATGTCCAGGTGACTCTGCCCGCAATTGACAACACCATCTTCAACAATGTTACCACCCCCAATCAGGTGAATGCCTTTTCCTGGGTGCCCTACCTGGGCCAGTACCTGATTGACAACGTGTACGTGGAGATTGGTGGTCAGCAGATTGACAAGCACTACGGTGAGTGGCTGCACATCTGGAATGAGCTGACCCTGCCCGTGGGCAAGGAGCTGGCCTACCTGAACATGGTGAACGCCTATGGCGGTGTGGCTCTGTCTCCCCAGGCTGCCTGCCGCTCCTGCCAGACTGAGCTGACCCCTGATGATGTGCGTGCGCTGGCATGTGTGAACCCCATGATTGCCGCGAATGGCACTGACTGCGTGTTCGCCAATACCACGGCGTTCTCCCCCACCCTGACCACCAACACCCTGTATGAGTCTGGCAGTGAGCCTCAGGCTGTGGGCCTGACTGGCTGCATCCCTGAGCAGACCCTGTACATCCCTCTGGAGTTCTGGTTCAACCGCCACGCCGGTCTGGCTCTGCCTCTGATCGCCCTCCAGTACCACGAGGTGAAGATCAACGTGGAGTTCACTCAGCTCCAGTACCTGGTCAACCTGAACTGCGGCTCCGCTGCCAACAATTCGGCCGTGCTGAACAACGTGGCACAGAAGGGCATGGTGGCCTGCTCTCTGTATGTGGACTATGTGTACCTGGACACGGAGGAGCGCCGCCGCTTCGCACAGGTGGCCCACGAGTACCTCATTGAGCAGCTTCAGTTCACTGGCACTGAGTCCGTGACCTCCACCTCCAACAAGATCCAGCTGTCCTTCAACCACCCCTGCAAGGAGATCGTGTGGGTGGTGCAGAACCCCAGCTACCTGGACTGCCTCTCCACGACCAACTCCCCTTGGCGCTACACCGACTCCAACCTGGGCAACCCTACCGCCGTGGCCAAGATCCAGCTGAACGGCCAGGACCGTTTCACGGAGCGTGAGGGCAGCTACTTCAACTTCGTGCAGCCCTACCAGCACCACACCAGCACCCCCTCCACTGGCATCAACGTGTATTCCTTCGCACTGAAGCCCGAGGAGCTCCAGCCCAGCGGCTCTTGCAACTTCTCCCGCATTGACAATGCCGTGCTGAACCTGACGCTGACGCCCGCCACCTTCGCCACCAACGCGGATGTCTTCCCTAAGCTCAGTGTCGCCTCTGACTCTAGCGATGTTGCCAAGTACCCTTCTCAGCCTAGCGCCAACGTGAATGTGTACGCCACCAACTACAACGTGCTGCGCATCATGAGCGGCATGGGCGGCCTGGCCTATTCCAACTAAGCACACGGTGCTTAGTTTTATTCTATCTCTTCGCGCGCAGTAAATAAGCACAATCACTAACTTATATTAGGCAGACCTAATATAAGTTATTTCAATCATCAATCCGCCGGTTCCAGTACCTCAATCTCTTCAAAGTCGCTCAGCAGCAGGGACAGAGCGTGGGTCCGCCGCTCTAGCCAGGTGTCTCCAGGTGCCTGGCGGGTCAACCACTTCCACCGCCACTCGAAGCGCAACGCCGCCCGCTCATCGGCAAAGCCGCCGACCAAAAAACGCCGCGTCCAGGTCCGCCCCGCCGTCGCTCGCGCACCACCTGCTAGTTCTCCATTGTGCTGTCGCAGCCGCCGGTCAGGATTCACTGTCGCCCCCACGTAAGTCTTACCCGCAGTTTCAAGCATATAGCAGAACCAAGTCATAACTATAGTAGACCCCGTTTATCTTAGCCCTGCCGGAGCGCCTCTTTCCATACACAGGAATGCGTGCCCCATGCTCGGATCTGGTCTCGGTCGGCCACGCGCAAGGTCGGCGCATAGGGCATAACGTTCGTCTGCGCATCGTTCATCGCCCACATCCAGAATCCCCACTCGCCCTGAAAGCTAGGAATAGACTGAACATAGAAGTTGGACTTATGGAACCCAATGTTGGCATTCCAAACATGCTGGAAGCCCTCGCCGATATTACCAAATGGTCGCACCGGGCCACAGTGGGTCACCATACGTCCGCGCTCCGTGAGGTGCGTTCGCAGTGCTAGCCAGAACGGGTTGGAATAGATATATCCCTCGTCGCGGGGGTCGGGCAAGTCAACGATGATGGCGTCGTAGCTACCAAGGCCTGCCACGCACGCTTGAATATCAGCGGATATGTAACGTACCCGCTGATGCTCTAGTACGCCTGGCGCCCACTTCAGATGTTGGCGACAGAGAGTGACGAGTTCGCGGTCAATGTCAACCCAGTCTACGTGATCCGGCTCCCACTTGAGCACCTCGCGAACAGTGGCCCCCTCACCCCCACCAATGACTAGCACACGTGCCCCGATGCCGACGCGTGCCATTGTGGGGTGGACGAGGGCCTCGTGATAGATATGCTCGTCGGCGGCGGCACTCTGGAGCTCGCCGTCAATAAAGAGCATTCTGCCGTAGGTGGGAGAGTCGGTGATGGTCACCTGGCAGAACTCGGTGTGTCCCGTATAGACGCGTTCTGTCAGGGGATAGGTGGTAATCGCATCAGAATCGGACTGCTCAGTAATATTCATCGTATGGGCGGGACTCTCCCCCTAGCCCTGAGTCAACTTTAATCTAAATAATGCCGGCGACACATGGGCTCATAGATGTCCGCCCCACCCACCTCTACATCTTCACATGGTCGCAACGCCCGTGTGAAGATGGCAGCAGTTCCGTCACCGCAGCGCCGACATAGTGCAGTTTTCTTCTCAATGGTATCTGCATACGGCGTGAGCGCGAGCACCTCGCCGAAGGGACGGCGCTTGGCGTCACCATCGAGTCCCACGACCACCACGTGCTTACCATACCGGTCCACAGCAGCAGTCACAAAGTCCACGAGACCGGTGAAGAACTGTGCCTCATCAATGACAATAGACCGAGCTACCGCGAATTCCGCCCATGCTAGTACCTCGTAGAGTCCATTCAGTGCAACAGGTCGCGCCGGCACGGCGATCCTGTCGTGATTGATTACAGCATCGGTCCCGTAGCGATTATCATTAGCCGCCGTGAGAACTAGCACAGGTCCGAGACATTCGGAGCGCCGCACGACGCTCTGAATCTCACTGGTCTTTCCTGCAAACATGGGTCCAATAATAATACGAAGAGACATGTATCATATCTTCTTGGCATGGGCTGGTGTCATATTTGTACGCTTTGATGTAAAAAAACCAATATTTAGTCGCTCAAAGACAAATGGAACATATGGATAGTAGGGAACACCGCAAAGAGCCATTAACTCCTGCGATGTCATCCTCCCCGCTTTGTAGACAGCATTTGTCATAATTAGCCGATGAGACATTACAACTGGTTTCGCCTTCGTTTCAAACCATTCAATAAAATCTAACATATTAGTTGGAGAGCACATGAAATAATTACAATAGGACCGTGTTGGGATGGCTATACCTAGGTCACGACACACATCAGTCATGATGGTTGCCATGTGTGGATGAAATGTATCGGGGGGCAGGGAGTTTGCCCAGAAATGGTAGTAGTTTTGTTTTCCGCTTACGATAGCATTATGAACCATAACTATACTTATTTTCTTATATGCCTTGAATCCCAGAACTCCTACCATATCACAGGATATCCATTCGTCCTTGATTTCTAGCAGTTGTTTCCAGAAGGCATTTTCAAAGGTGAGATCCTGATATTTCATCAAAATAGGTACTGCCCAGTAATCTTTATAGATTTTCTTTGCGTATTTTAGTAGTTCGGCAGTATGACATAGAATATATATCCGCACATTTGGCGGAGATGTAGGGACAGGTGCCTTTACAAGAGGTTTGTTAAAAGGCGAAAATCTATAGATCATATTTTGTGCCATGACTAGCTCTTATATATAAAATGGATTAAATTGATGAAACTTGACCGAGTGAACGTCAAGGCCTAAAAACATCAAGAGATAGCAGGTATGCCGACACTTTCGCATAGTTCGCAGACGGAGTCCATCGTCGGCATACAGTTCGGCGTCTTCAGTCCAGACGAGATTACGCGACGGTCTGTAGTAGAAATCACTACATATAATACTCAGGAGGGCAAGATTGGTGGCCTGGCCGATCCGCGCATGGGCGTGCTAGAGAATGGCAAGTTGTGCCGGTCGTGCGGCCTGAACAATCACAAGTGCCCGGGGCATTTCGGGCATTACAAGCTGGCCCGACCCGTCTACTATATTCAATTCTACAAGAAGGTCCTTGACATTCTGCGCTGTTGTTGTATCAAGTGCGGCAAGCTGCTGCTCAACAAGGAGAACTCCAAGAGCATCAAGCGGTCCAGAGGCGAGAATCGGTGGAAGGCTGTGCTAGCCGCTAGTAAGCTGATTACCCGATGTGGTGAGCAAACAGAGGACGGCTGTGGTGCACGCCAGCCCGACAAGTATAATGATGAGGACATCTGTCGCATTGTGGCCGTGTGGAAGGGCATGGGCGAGGGCGAGGGCGAGAATAAGAAGCCGCTGGAGCGGTTTCTTGAGCCTGAGTATGTCTACCGTCTGCTGCGGCGCATCAGCGATGAGGACGTGGACTTTATGGGCTTCAGTCACATGTGGTGCCGGCCCGACTGGATGATGTGCACGGTGCTGGCCATTCCGCCCCCCCAGGTACGTCCCTCTGTGCTTCAGGACAATAACCAGCGCTCAGAGGATGATCTGACCCAGAAGCTCATTGACATCATCAAGACGAATGAAGAGCTGGGTAAGAAGATTGGCAAGGGCGCAAAGAAGAAGGCGATTGACGAGTGGACGACACTGCTCCAGTATCACATCGCCACCCTTGTGGACAATGACATCCCTGGCGTGGCCCAGTCCGCCCAGCGCTCGGGTCGGCCACTGAAGTCTCTTCAGCAGCGTCTGGGCACGAAGGAGGGCCGTATCCGTAACAATCTCCAGGGCAAGCGCGTGGAGTTCAGTGCCCGCTCCGTGATTACGCCGGACCCCAATATCTCGGTGGAGGAGCTCGGTGTGCCGCTGAAGGTGGCTATGAATCTGACCTTTCCAGAGCGTGTGACGACCTTCAACATCAGTCGTCTGTACGCCATGATTCAGAACGGGCCCGACCGGTATCCTGGAGCCAAGTCTATCCAGAGGGGCGAAGGTCGCATGATTAGTCTCAAGCACGTGAATACCAAGACCGTCCAGATTGCCGAGGGCGACGTGGTGAACCGTCATCTGCTAGACGGTGATCCCGTGCTGTTCAACCGTCAGCCCTCGCTGCACCGCATGTCCATGATGTGCCACCGCGTCCGTGTTCTGCCCTATTCCACCTTCCGTCTGAATGTGTCTGTGACGAAGCCCTACAATGCTGATTAACAAAGAAGCTAAGTTGATCGTGACCACCGGATAAATCTGTATTATAATAGTAGAAAATGGGCTCAATATACAAACTTACATGTGCGGGTCGCAGCTATGTTGGTCAAACTCGGGATACCAAGATGAAGGGGGGTCGCCCCTATGCATATGGTATTATGGGTCGCTGGAATGACCATGTTAGTTGCGTCTCTGGAACTCCGCTGGGTCTTGCTATTCAGGAACATGGCCCAGATGCCTTCACCGTAGAGACTCTTGAGGCCGGTGTGCCCGAAGAGCATCTGGACGAGCGTGAAGCGCACTGGATTGCTGAACTGAACACACTGGTGCCGCACGGCTACAATAAGATGCGCCATGGAAGGTGTCGCCACCGCGATACCTCTAGTCTGTCTGCTTTCTATGCACCCCGAACCACAGGTGTGCGTCTCCGGCAGATAAAACGTCATGGTGTTCCGCATCTTATCTACGCCTACCTGACACAGGAGAACGGTGATGAGGTGAGAGTGTGCTTTGGTCAAGGTGACGGGAGCACATACACCTCTGCAGTGTCAGCGGCCACTCAGTTCCTAGCAGAGTTTGCGTCGGTTCCTATTGATGCCGATCCGCGTATTCTTAATCCAGATGCGACAGAGTATGATACCAAGTTAGCACGATTTGATGGCGTCTACGTAGCCAGAATCCGTGTAGCAAAGTTCAATACTCTGGCCGCTGTCTATGTCGGTGATGCGCGAATTTGCTTTGGAGGTAAGCATAGCACATATGAACAAGCCGTTATAAAGGCGCTAGCGTTTGCCCACGCTCTACAACAGAAACATCCCGGTGTCACCATAATCAATGATGCAACGAAGTCAGCAACAGGTGGCTGCCCATAAGGTTGTGGAAACACCTTATTGGGAAAACAGTGTAAGTTCCACCGCATGGTGCCTGTCCCTCATCCGGGCATCAGCGATATAACCATCTAGTTTCGTGCGCGTAAGCGCACTTAGCAAGACCGTCAAATTCAGGGAAACCCCTAAAGCCATCCGATACTGAAGTCACGGAGAAAGACCGTGATGTTCAACTGCTGCCCAGTTGACAGTGACAACTCTGATGGATTCGAGGTGCTAACGCGCTAAGAAATGGGCAATCCTGAGCCAAGCTTCGGTCAGCATTCTTCAAATGCTGACAGTTGAAGGTGCAACGACTTGACGGCGGTCGGTCTCCGCAAGGAGGCTTAAGGTAAAGTCTACTCCTAGGTGAAAATCTAGGTCTGTATCACAACCGTGATATAGGTTCGACGGAGATGAGATGAATATGCATGTACCCCAATCTGTGGAGGCCGCCACCGAGCTCCGTGAGATCGCCGCTGTTCCCAAGCAGTTGATCGGTCCCCGTCTGAGTAAGCCCCTCGTGAGCATTGTCCAGGACACTCTGGTCGGCGTCAATCGCCTGACGCGCCCTACAGAGTTCTTTACCAAGCGCGAGTTCATGAACCTGCTAGTCCACAGTAAGCGCTGGGATGGCAAGATTCCGCCCCCTGCAAAGGCTGACCCGCCCCTCTGGTCCGGTCAGCAGGTCGTGTCCGCGCTGCTGCCATCCGTTTACATGGCCATGGGCAACAAGATGTGGGATAGCGACAAGGGCAAGGCGGCGGACCCAGACAACATGAAGAACTACGTGATTATCAAGAACGGTATTCTTGAGCAGGGTATCATGGACGGTGATATCTTTGACAAGGCCCTGATTCACATCCTATATAACGACTTCAGCCCAGAGATGACGGTGGACTTTATTGACAGTCTCCAGGCCGTCGTGGCAGCCTATCTCCAGAACAGCGGATTCTCGGTGGGTCTGAGCGACTTGATTGCCGACGGCGGCACGCTAGATACAATTGCGGCGGACATGAACACGCTGAAGAGCCAGATTGAGTCACTTCAGCTTCAGGTCCATATGGGTCTGTTTGACAATGCCTCGGGTCGCACGAATCAGGACGAGTTTGAGGGCCGCGTGTTTCAGACACTGGACAAGGTCATCGGTGCCGCGGGCAAGACGGGGCTGAAGTCGCTGGCGGCCAATAATCGCATGGTGAACATGGTCAAGTGTGGCTCCAAGGGCGCAGACCTCAACATCGCCCAGATGATTGCGCTGCTGGGGCAGCAGTCCATTGAGGGCAAGCGCATTGTCTACGGTTTCCAGGACCGCACGCTGCCTCACTTCAAACGCTACGACGACGGAGCCGAGGCCCGCGGCTTCATTGAGTCGTCCTTCGTCAAGGGCCTGACGCCGACGGAATTCTTCTTTCACGCCATGACGGGCCGCGAGGGTCTGATTGATACGGCGGTCAAAACCGCAGATTCAGGATACATGCAGCGTCAGTTGGTGAAGACAATGGAGGACCTCATGGTCTACCACGACGGCACGGTACGGGACGCGGGCGGCCTCATCGTCCAGTTCGCCTATGGCGACGACGCCACGAGCGCCACCAAGATTGAGAACCAACCCATCGGTCTTGGAGCGATGTCGGACGATGACATCGCCGCCTTTGCGGCCGGTGCACCTCCAGCGCACTTGGCCCAACTGGCCAAGGACCGCGACATGCTGATCGCGAATGTGTGGAATGGTCGCCTGGACAAGACTGTCCAGTCCGCCGTTCATCTGCCCCGTCTGATTGCGAACGCTGTGGTCCAGATGAATCTCAAGGCACCGGCCCAGCCAGATCCAAACACAGTCACCACCGACCACGTGCTAGCCACCATAGCCTCCATACACCAGCGCACGCGCCCTGACAATGCTCTGTGGGGTGCTCTGCTTCGTTACCATCTGAATCCTTCGACGCTCATTGGCCTCGGCTTCACTCAATCGGCCTTTGATTGGCTGGCAGAGCAGATCGTCATTAAGCACATGAAGTCTTGGGTGACGCCCGGCGAGATGGCAGGCATTATTGCGGCCCAGTCGCTGGGTGAGCCCACCACACAGATGACGCTCAATACCTTTCACCTCAGCGGTGTGGCTGCCAAGTCCGGTATGACGCGAGGTGTGCCGCGTCTCAAGGAGTTGCTGAAGGTGACGCAGAATCCGAAGGCCACTTCTCTGACTATCTACATGCGCCCGGATCTGCGCGCCTCCAAGGAGGACGCACGCCGTCTGACCCAGGAGCTGGAATTCACGACACTCAAGGACCTGGTGACCGTGAGTCGCATCTATTATGACCCGCCAACAACTGGCACAGTGGTCGCCGAGGATGCCGAGTGGTTGAAGTTCTTCTCGGAATTTGACGCTGCCCAGGCGCCTCTGAGTCCCTGGGTCATTCGCCTGGAACTGGATCGCGAGAAGATGTTTAACAAGAACATCACGATGTATGATGTCGCGTTCGTACTCAACACGTCCACACCCATGGATCTCCGCTATACAGACCACAACGCCACGCAGCTCATCTTCCGTATGCGTCTTCCGATAGACCAGAAGCGGCCCCTGGATGATCTCACGCTGGTGAAGCAGCTCCAGAACAAGATTCTCACCCAGACCATGGTCCGCGGACTTCCTGGCATCAAGTCGGTTAGTTTCCGTGAGGCCAAGGGAGAGGTCTTTGAGAAGACGGCATCGGGCAAGCACGAGTCGGTGACAGAGTATGTGCTAGACACACTGGGCACGAATTTCCTGGATGTGCTCATTCATCCGGATGTGGACGGATACCGACTGATTAGCAACCATGTTCATGACATCTATGAAAATCTGGGCGTGGAGGCGGCTCGGGCCATTCTGTTTCGCGAGATCTTCGGCCTGTTCGAGCAGGCGGCGCCGGTGAACTATCGTCACGTGGCTATTCTGTGTGACGCACTCACGAATCGCGGACGTCTGATGTCGGCTGACCGTATCGGCGTGAACAAGAAGGGCAAGATTGGGCCGCTGGCGAAGGCGTCGTTTGAGCAGACAGAGGACATCATGCTGCGGGCGGCGATGTTTGGTGAGATGGATCCGGTGACGGGTGTGTCGGCCAACATTATGACGGGTCAGCCCATTCAGGGCGGGACAAGTTTCTCGCAGGTGCTGTTGGATGAGGCGGCGCTGTTGTCCTATCTGAAGGTGGCTCCGACGAAGCCGGAGCCACAGGAGCAAACGACTATAACGTTTGAGCCGCTTCCGTTGCCACCGGCATGCGATCTAGTGGACCTGGCGATCCCAGAAATGCGGCCGCCAAAGGGAGAGATTGTAGAGATGTCTGCTCTACCGGATATTGAAGTGAACGTGATTGACTAAATCTGCGGTTAGAGTAGATTATGTTACGGTTTGGGGCTCAAATAGGTGAAACGGATAAGGTTCCAACTGTTGATTTTAGACCTGTGCCGGTATTATTGAGTGAGATTGCAGAGTCACTAGCTAGACAGGCAACAGCGTTTGGCGAATTAGCAGGTATAACAAGTCGCGTTATGCAGAGCCGTCGTGCTCCTAGAATGAGTGCTAAAGTCGCGGCACAACGATTACAAGGAGCATTAGTGGGCGGCACTCGGCGCCGCCGCCATAAAATGAGGCGATAGAGTAGAATGCTTAGTTTTGGTGGTACAAAAAAGGTTGTAGGCTCAACACCAACGGTTAAGCCTAAGCCAGCGCCATGGGCGGGTCTTCTTGGGTATGCTGCAAAACCAGCGACATCCGTAAAGAAGCCCAAGAAGGGCGGTGCCCGCACTCGTCGTAGACCAATAGCAGTCGTGGATATGGCGGAACTCCAGATTGTGAATGGTGTACCCGTGCTGAATCGCCGGCTTCATGCGGTCACGAACTCCAGTGGGCACACCCGTGTCACCGAGTGTAAAAATGGCAGTCGCAAGAACTATACTATGGGGACTCGGCGCCGCAAGAGCAAGAGCAAGAGCAAGAGCCGTCGCAGATAAATAAGCAAACTAATCCAGATACATGTATCCGTATTAGATGCACATTGATAAACGTGTTCCGTGGCCCCACCCTTTATGCAGTTGTTCGAACAACTGCATAAACGTGACCGCCTAAACGGCCCCACCCTCATCCAACTATGGATAATACGATTTACTGGCTAGAACCAATTGCTCCTCTAATATCTCCGGTGCAAGCCGTCACGGTCGGCCCCGAAGAGCTCCTCCTTCACACGCCCCTCCACGCCCGACTGCTAGCCCTCAAAAACGACATTGACAGCGTGACGCCCGATGGCTACTGGGACGACGCCAAGAATATCACCAACCCCTACGAATATATCTTTCTCTCGCTCCAGCGTCGCATGGCATGGTCCATCGCCGCCCTCCAGCCCCTCAGTCGTTCCTATTTCAAGATGATTGAACTCTGGGACCTCCTCGGCTTGACCGCCACCGCCACAGCTCACTCCGCCGAAGGTCCCGGGGGCTTCCTTGAGGCCATACAGCACCGCTGCGGCCCCATTCCCATGATCGCTATGACCCTCAAGTCCACCGAGCGCACTGTGCCCGGCTGGCGTAAGTCCCAAGCCTTTCTGCAAAGCTATCCCGATATTCACATCACCTACGGCGCCGACGGTACCGGCAATCTCTACTCTCTGGCCAACCAGGCCGCGTTCACAACGACAGCCAAGGCCCATATCGGCGTAGCCGACGTTTATACTGCCGACGGCGGATTTGATTTCAGCGCCGATTTCAATGGTCAAGAGTCCACCGTCCAACGTCTGCTAGTCGCCGAAGCCCTTGCCGGACTCACCACACTCCGCCAAGGAGGCACCATGATTCTCAAACTCTTCGACATGAAATGCCGTGCCACGCTGGAAATCATGTGGACTCTCTCGTCATGCTTTGAGACCACGGCCCTCATAAAGCCCAAGACATCGCGTCCGGCAAACTCGGAACGCTACTGGATTGGTCGCGGCTACCGCGGCGCACCCGACTGGATTCTCACGCTCTTTAGCAGTCTCGCGGCCACAGACGCTCCCAACGGCTGGTCTCATCTCTATGCGCAGACGCCCGCCTTTCCGGCGGCATGGATAACTGAGATCCAGATATTCCAGCAAAAAATAGAGTTGCATCAATTCAATAAGATTCAGATAACACTGAACCTTATCAAGGCACCTACAAAGAGCGTAATTCATACATTGCTTCTCAATAACATAGAGGAGAGCATGGCATGGTGTCAAGCCCATAATATTCCTATTAATCCCCAGTATCAGGGCCTGACAACAGAAAAGATAGCCAGTCTTAATTTGGAAGAGGCACTGGTTCCATTCCGAGCTTCGGTCGCACGAACGAATTTACAAGGATTGTCCCAACCGCCACCGACGCATCGTGCGTGGACCGGCGTCCCTCCTCAACGGACTCCAGCTGGGCTAGCATGGCGTACAGCATTGCCGGCGAGTGTCTTGGGTCGCACACCATCGCAAACAGTGACGGGCACACCTCCTTCTCCTGAGGCATCTCCGCCTCAATCTCTGCTCGGCTCTTTCCCTTCGCTAGCTCAGATTTAACGGTATTCACCATAGCACGCACCCGCACGGACTTCTTCGCAGCACGAATATCGTTGTCCATTTTTTCCTGCTCTTCTGGATTTGACTGCTGCTGAGCCAGCTTTTGCTTAATGGTTGCGGTAGGGTCCATTCTGACATACGTACCGAAATACCAGTTAGAAAAAAAACGCACCATGATAGAATGGACGGCACTGGAGTCACTCGTTGGAATGCCGAGCAGTCAGAGCGGATTTGTGCATATCGGTTTCAGATACCCGAAATGCCGACGGACAGCCTAATAACCGGGAAATATGCTAAGCAAACGGCACCGGCGATCCCTGCGGGCATAGAAGGCTTCACTAGCGGCGGCGAGTTGCTCGGCCTCGGCCTCGCCCTCGCCGCGTTAGTGCTTTTTTTGGCTTAGCACTACGCTTAGCACTACGCTTAGCACTACGCTTAGCACTACGCTTAGCAGTACGCAGTCGTCGACCACCAACTTTCCCTATTCTATTGTCCGATAAGCCACGAAGATATTCTTCCCATGTACGTGTACCAGTCACATCGGTCACACTCTCCTTAGGATTAACATATGTCAGAGGAGTCACTGCGCCCTGGCCTGGATTCGCCGAACTAAAAAGTTTCAAATTCATTTCTCCTGACTTAGACGCACTTTTTTCCCATTGGCCACGGCCCAGGCCCGCAACTTCTGAATATTGCCTTCCATCTTGTGTACAGTCGGAATCTTGAGAGAACGCATTACCTCACGAATCCGATTATCCTGTCGCCCCTCACGATACATGACCTCAATTGTATTGCTCTCGGCAATCTCTCGCTCCGCAATTTCCAGTGACGTAGTCGGCCACACAATTGCGGTCTGAGTCCGAATCCCCCAACGCTCCCTAACCTCAACGGGAATCAGATCCTCCAGACACCGTGGTCTTTCCACGTGAGTCACCGTATCACAGGTCGCCGCCAGATGCCCATAACACGCACACTGCGTACACCAATAGGACTGACGTACCGGACACACATCATGTACACGCCGCAACCCTAACTCTAGGCACGTCTTACACGCCATGCTAGTCTCCTAGCAGGCCCTCGCCCATCAACTTTTTAGGCAAAATATGATGGTGTCTTGCCATTATCTGTGACTCATAATGAATTCCGAGGACGCACTGACTACATTCTTGGTAGGCATATGGATTGTCGGTATACTATGCGTGGCCTATAGTATTCTGCCGTCTGCCTGGCGACATGTGGGATATATTCGTTATCATGGAGATCAGCAGCGCTTATATGAACGTATTGCCTACGGGCGACGAGAGTGGCGCTATACTGTAGACGAGCATAACGTATATCCATCTTCAGACATCCTCTATATCGCTACCGACATACATGGAGATCCGTTGCACTAAAATGTTGTGACTAGATAGAATGGATATCTTCTTTATTTTTATCGTTATAGCATGGTGGATCGGTATGTGGGGACTGTCTGACCTGTATACTACGGATTTTACGTATGAGGAAAAGCTAATTTATTATGTGGCATTACTCGGATGTGTAGCATTGTTTCTTACAATATTCCCGAACTATCTTAGACGGCTCTAGTAGAATGCCCACAGATAATTCGGGCACAGCACGTGCGGCAAAGTTACGGCGGATTTCTGCTTCTCAAGGACCGGTCCCTCCGATAAGACCAAACATTGGATCGCAGGCACTGGATGCACTACTTGGGCGGATGGACTGTTGTCCAGCACCAAATCCACCAAATCCACCAAATCCATGTAATCCTCAAGTGTATTGGGAAAATTCCCCAATACAACTAACACTTTCACCCGGCTTTGTATACTCTGCGCGATATGCTACTGTGATTTCTGATGTTGCCATTACTCCTTTGTTTGGGCAAGTTACAGGATATACTCCTCCAAACGCAAATATTACTGTATCTGTAAAGAATAGCGGTGACGTGTGGACAATAATGTTCACATCAGACATGGCGTTAACGGGTACTTTATCATGCCTAGCAGAGTTTCAAATCGCATGTAATCCGCCAATTACAAGTAACAACAACTTAACCTTTAGAGTGTAAAGGTGACGAATAGGCCACGGCTATCACTGACTAGCAATGAACAGCGTTTTCTACAAACTCGATATTCGCGGTATTGTCTATCTGGTAGACACTGTCACCGCCATCGCATATACATATGATCTTTCTAGTCCAACAGAAGTTGGAAAGGTCATATGGACAGATACTAGCAAACCGCCCACTATAGAGTTTAAGCCGAACATCGCAGATATCATGGCCAAAAAGGTGACTGAAATGGCACCCACCTCATAAATACTATGGATGCACTAATTGAGCATCAGCGTGTTCTCTTTGAGCGACTTCTGATAGAATTCCCAGATATCATACGCACACGGCGTTCAGTCATCGACAGATGGAGGCGTTTATTGACTGTAGGTCGGTAACAATGACCGACGGGGGCACCTGATATCCTCCTGGACGTTTCTGCCTGCTGGCCGCAAGCGTTGCCGATTTTTTGTAGGCAATATAGGTTCCAGCGGTCATCGGCCGAAGTGGCTGGAATGGCGAAATCGGCGCATGACGAAAGCGCGATTCATCTGCATAAAAAATAGCATCGCCCAATAATTTTGTGCGTAGACCACACGTTAGTTGCTCATAGTCGTTTTGGGGGATTAACATCTACTAGACTACGGATGTTTTGAATGGCCACCAGCATGCTTGCGATCGCAGCACGTCGCGTTTGACCATCAGGAGATAGGCCAAGTCCATATAACTCTTGGCTACAGCGATCTCTCGCGCCCGCTCCACACCTGCTAAGGTTACTCGCATGGTCATGAGGCGGGTCAGACACGCCGGTGAATGAAAGGCGCACGCCGCTGCTAGGGCACCATCAGGAGTCTCTGGAGCAGACACGAGCTTTGCGATCACGGTGACACCGGCACCTGCGGCCAGCAACAACTTGGTCACCTCTTCATGCCGGTTACTTACCGCATAGAGCAGCGGCGTATCACCGTCGCTGTCACACGCGTTCACATTCTCTCCACTGTGAATCAGCCTGCGAGTTTCGTCGGCGTCATTATTGGTAGCCGCGAACATCAGGGGTGTGACTCCGTCGACCATCCGATTGAACGGCGCCTCGGGGCCCAGGTCATGTAGTTTCTCTTTTTCTGTGGGCGGTGCCCGACAGACGGGGCATGTCCGGCCTCCTTTCTGTGACAGCCATGTTGAAATACACTGGAGGTGAAACTCATGACCGCAATTCAGTGTAGCGCGCCCCTTGCCCGTGAATCCATCACAGCAGATTGAACACATCTCTATTCAAGGTCTTACTTGAATTAATGGGTCACTTGCAGGTATATAACAGGTCAAGTTTATTTGTATCAAAAAAGGAGATAACAAGGCTCTGCGCTCAGAACAGGATCGTCACGTTCGGAAGGTATGCTAGCCATGGACGCTCCATAAATCCTTGTTTGATGCGGGCGCAGCTCATTACGTCTAGCCGCCGCAGGCTGGGCAGATGGTCAAAGATGGAGATATCCAGTTCGCTGCACCGACTGATGTCCAGCGTCTCCACTGCACCAAGATGGACGAAAGCATCCGAGCTAATCTGCGTGCAATAGGTCATCTTGAGAACCCGAACACTCTTAAAGTGTGCGAACGCGGCATCTGTGAGCCACCGACACCAACTAACATTGACCTCCTCAAGCTCTAGTCCCGAAAAGACGGCATCGGTAAGCCCTGTGCACCAAGCCACATCCAGGATCTTAAGATTCTTGAGGGTGGCAAAGTCCTCGTCGGTAACCGCGCAGCCACGCACAGACAGATGCCGCAGCCCCGTGAGAGTCGTAAAGACTCCGGCGACTAGCGGACAGTCGTCTACGGTCAGCGATTGAATATTTCGTAGCGCCGCGAAGCCGGTGCCCGTTATAGGGCACCGAGCCAGAACCAGTTTCTTGATAGCGCCCAAATGCTGAAGAGCGTCATCGGTAATCATACATTTTGTAGCATCTAGTTCACGGAGACCGGCAAAGTGGCAGAAGTCCGCATCGGTGATATGCGGCGATAGCCGGCTCTGACATATCGGATGGGCAATATTGGCCACACGTGCCAGAGGAAAGGACCGCCGCCACGCTCCGACACGGCTACGGAGGGGCGTCGTATCGGCCCACGGATAGGCGGCCACAGTGGCACAGAATTCACTACAGACGAGTCGCAATGTCCGCGCCTCATCTGTGGTAAAGTAGGGAAATATACTGGCATACGCTACGGACAATAGCGTATACGCACCGTCACCTGCTAGTTTCATATCGTCGTATTGTACCGGTCAAAAATGGGTTACCCCTTCAAGTTTTTAGTTCAAAAGTCGGCATCGAGTGCAAACGTCATTTCCTCCTCAGACTTCCCCACGCCCGCCATGGCGTACTCTGCCACCCGCTTCTCAAAGAAATTTGTCTTGCCCTCTAGGGAAATCCGCTCCATCCAAGGGAACGGATTAGCCGTGCCCCAGATCTTCGCGTAGCCCAGGGTCACCATCAGACGGTCCGCCACGAACTCAATGTAATCCGCCATCCGGGGCCCGCTCATGCCGATCAGCGCACAGGGCAGCGCCTCCGTGATGAATTCCTTCTCAATGCGCACGGCCTCGCGCACGATCTTGATAGCCTTCGTCTTGGGCAGCTTGTGCTTGCACTTGGAATACAGCAGACAGGCAAAGTCGGTATGGAGCCCCTCATCGCGGCTAATAAACTCATTAGATGTCGTCAGTCCCGGCATGAGTCCCCGCTGCTTCAGCCAGAAGATGGAGCAGAACGCCCCGCTGAAGAACACACCTTCTACGATGGCGAATGCTAGTAACCGTGTAGGAAAATCGGCCTCTTCGCTACCAATCCACTGGCACGCCCACGCCGCTTTCTTCTGGATACAGGGCACATTCTGGATGGACTGCAGCACATCCAGCTTCTCTGCCCGATCCTCAATGTAAGTATCAATGAGCAGTGAATAGGTCTCGGAATGGATTGCCTCCATGAACAACTGAGTGCTGTAGAAGAACTTGGCCTCCGGCAGCTGAATCTCATTCATGAAGCGCAGAGCCAGATTCTCCATCACGATGCCGTCGGAGCCGGCGAAGAAGCCGAGAATCCGCTTAATGAAATGCTGCTCTTCTGGCTTGAGCGTAATCCAGTGCGCCATGTCTTTGGAAAGATCAATCTCCTCAGTCTTCCAGAAGACCGCCATGTGGTCCTTGTGTTTTTTCCAGACTGCGTGATCCTGTATGGGAAAGATGACGTAGCGATTGGGGTTAGGTGTCAACAGCGGTTCCTCAGAGTCCCGTTTCTTGCGCTTCGCTACTGCTACGTCATGAAGTTGCGCGGCACTGATTGGATTGATTGTAACATCATTCGTCTCCGGGTCAGCCATCAGATACTTAGCCCGGCGATTTTCTGCCATGTGTGTTCGCGTTCGGGCTACACAAAATAGGGTCAACTTTTAACGCACATTTATTTCTATGATAGTAGTAGATGTCCAGAGTTCTAAAGAGCTCACTGGGCGGCCCAATAAGGGTTACCCCTATGACTCGTAGACTGCGTACACTTAAATCTCTTGGAAGTGAGTCATTACTACCACAGGCCCCACCTTTTACGCTCGCCCCACCGCCGTCACCAAATAGCATAACGGTTCCAGAGATGCTGGATTTTCACTGTACTAATTTACTACAAAAACTGCAGTTTTTACGTGCTCAATCTCAGGAAATCTCCACATCTAAAGATCAACTCAGAGACTTATATTACATTAAACGATTGCTTCAGAACGCGGAGGATAACGTTGTAATCCTACGCGGTATCTACGAACAAGAACAACGTAAAGGAACTGATTTTGACAAGATTGCGACTAAATTAGACTCGATCGCAGAATCTATTTATTTTATATATAATGAACACCGTGCGAGTTTCATGTTAGTCGAACCTCCACGTAATTGGACTCAGACTGAAAATAACATGGGTATGCCCTTTCAGCAGGAAGCCGCAAACGAGGCACGCGAAAGGACCTTTGTTCGCCAAACACAGCGGAGAGCCAGGGAACCACAGCGACATTTAATGCGGACACCTCCTGGAGCTAGGTCAAAGAAAAGTCTGTGGTCCACTCTTAAACGGGCAGTAAGGCGGCTACGTGGCCGCCCTTCACCAAATCGTAGTCCTAAGTAGATGAGGGAGTGTTATCCCGATGAAGTGCGCAATCCGTATACCCTCGCCTGTTTAAAGAAAACATCCAAACGGGCAAGGGCATTAGTGCTCAATGGTGATATTCCAGACTATGGTATAGACACATATAGACAACCACGAGGGCAGGGCAATGAATATCAACGAAAGCCGTGTCGTCCGGATCAGTTCCGAAATCCCGAGACAGGTCGCTGTAAGAAACTGACGCGGATTAAGCCAAAGGCAGGCAGAATTCCACAATTTCGGTCAGAGGGTCGGCTAGAAAGCCCTGTCCCAGATGTATCGCCACTTGTTGATGCGCGTTCGTGGGTACACGTGAACTGTCGCAATAGAAGAGATCCTCTTACTGGCCGCACACTCGATTCAGGCTCCAAGAACAGTATAGTCAAGCTACATGAGCGTACCTGCGCGTACGATGAGCCGTTGAGTCGTGCGGTTGCTGCACAACATGCCAAGGGCCGCCTGGCTAATATTCCGGGAACGAATACCGAGATGACCCGTGAAGACTTTCGTGCCCTGAGAGATTCCATGCGTCGCCGTAATCCGGCGTATAAGATTCCCCCACTACGACGCGAGGCGCCCCCTGAATCCTGGGTTCTGTATATAGAACGCGAGGGCCAGTATCTGTCTGTTAAAATCATTGATATGGACACAAGGGCCATGGAGTTGAATCTCGGCTATATTCCAATAGTGGGACACGGGCGCTGCTCTGTAGGAACTGTCGTAGACATGCTCCGGTCATTAGATTCTGCAAACCGTCTGATAGCACCAAAAGACAATCACTGGCAGCCTGTAGTCGGCCCTTTTAATAAATCCTATTGGAAGTCGGCGGATGCTCTCTCTAAATATAATCGTATGTGTCTTGACCTCGCAAATGCCCTCAGCGGGATATAATTTAGGAGCCCTAAGGAGATGACTTCGGTGCTGCGTCACTACGCGCAGACGGACCCCAAGACTGGGTTTTTTATAGCCCTAAGTGCTTCAATGCGAGTATGGAGGGATATCTCTGGTCAAACCAGCCATAGTGTTATGGACATTAGTGGGTTTCTTACTGCGTTAGCACCTGCCACTGTTACACCCCCAGCATCAACGCTGTTAAAGGACCTAGGTCGCAAGATTGTAATCTACAGATCCGATATTTCAGGGAATCCTCATGTTGCGGTAATGCGTCAGGTCATGCTAGTAAGAGGAACTAACATAGAAGGTATATCGGATGTTTTTCCATTTGCGAATAATCTATACTATATTTGTACATGGAATGATGGGTATAATGCGCTATTTCCATTAGCATTAGTGGCCCGCACAGGTTAAAGCCAACCCGCGTATTCATGAATAATGATTACCATTTCCGACAATCTACAGTCCTTCTCATTGGACAAGCGGGGCGCCATCAACTTAGAATTGAAGTTGAATGTGACCAAATACGGCAGAGTGTGGCGGCCCATTGGCGACGCGTTATACAACTACGGTGTCTCTGATGACGAGGTCGCCGAATATACCGTGACATCGGAACAGTATACATTTTTACAGATGCTGAATACAAAACCCGGCTGGGAAGCGTGTCGTGACCTGAGTTAAAATTTGATACCCTAACAAACCCTACAACTTACATGTAAGAGGATGACTCTTACACGTAACTTGTATGAAATGGATGAAGTCGTTGCCGCACTGCAGCAGGGGCTGCGGGAAGGCAGCCCCGACGCACACTTCTGGCTCTGGGAACTGCTAGTTTCTAAGGAGGAGGCCGTGGCCAATAAGGCCCTGGATGATGTCTGGCTGTGGTCGGGCCGTGGTTCTCCGTTAACGCTCCCACTTGGTCCCCAGAAGTTCGCTATAGTCCGTGCGGCATGTTATCCTGTTACCACAGTCGCAGACACGCCAACAAAACGTCGCGAGCAGCGTATAGCCCAGTTCACACAAATGCTGCCGGCGCAGTTATATACGGAGGCCGCTGAGTTCTGGGTATCGCTGGATTCGGCGTGCCGACGATACGCAAAAGCCGAGGCCGTCGGTATTCTTCGTGCGTGTCGTTTACAACCGGCTGCCATCTGGATGGCACTGCGCATTGCGACCCGCGGCCCTGCTGCACCCTATGTTCGCGACATGTGCGACCGTCTAGAACAGGCCGGCGCCGATCCGATAAGTATTGTGTTGATTCTCTGCGAGCCGGCATCGTCGCAGTTTGCCTTGCTAGAAAACGACATCTGCTCCCATATTGCAAGAGACTGGGCGGCATGGGATGCTCTCTGCGGGCGCAGAAAGGTGCGTCGCCCGATTCCTGCAGCCGCTCTTCATAAGGGCACAACGCGCGGTTCCATGTCCTCTAAGTATACTAACATCGTGGACGTGCGCGAGCCACTTTGGCTCTTGCCGAATGCCTGTCGTTGGTGGCGTGAGATCTATGTTACCTATACGCCGGAGACCCACGATGACTTTCATGACAAATACTTTCCCGACGACATTCCTGATGAGTGGTCTGAGACCGATCAGCAGATGAGTCATGGACAGGGCTGCGCAGAAACAGCGCTACCTGCGCCAATAAAAGTTGACGTGGCCACCCTATGCTAGCCCATAGTACGACACCGAAGACGATGTCTAAGCCCATTTGGAAGCCGTCAAAGCCTGCAACTATGGAGAAGGTTAGTGCCGCGGTCACGACAGATTACCCCGCACTCAGTCCGGTAGTCGGTGCACCAAAGACAACACTAAACTTTAAGAAGACTGTTGAGGCAGCGGCCGCACGCATAGAGGCGCCTGTAAAGGTGCAGGTGCAGGCAAAGCCTAAGAAGGTTGTCTTCGCTCAGCAAGAGCATGAAGACGAATATGAGGAAGAGTATGAAGAGCAAGAGTTCAATGCAGACTTAATCAACGATCGCCGCCGCGGCGATAAGGGGGTTTGGTAGATCTTCAACTGAGACACCCGCACTCTTCCACAATGCTGTTGCAGAGCCATCCGTATTTTTGTTCGTTCTTACTTTAGAAGCCACAATTATATTTTGCTTTAGTCTCTGAGTTGTAGAAGAGCTATCATTGCCCCCCGTATACCGATTCGGAAAACGCTTACGTACCAGAACTTTAGGGATTGTGGGAGTCGTTGGGGGATCCGAAAGAACTATCGTAGTAGGGTTAGTCGTAGATTTAGTCGTAGAGTTAGTCGTAGAGTTAGTCATAGTCGTAGAGTTAGTCATAGTCGTAGGATTAGTCGTAGTCGTAGAGTTAGTCGTAGTCGTAGAGTTAGTCGTAGTCGTAGAGTTAGTCGTAGTCGTAGGGTTAGTCGTAGTCGTAGGGTTAGTCGTAGTAGGAGCGACATAAGATATATTTTTAACAGTTGTTCCAGATATACCACGAGCAACAACTGTAATATTATAACTAGTAAGTCCAGCTAATGAGATGTTAGTGATCGTATTAAGATAACCAGAACCAGTCAGAGATCCTGAATAAGAATATACAAACGGCTGATTCGCATTTGTAATTTGAACATGTGTACCATTTGATGATAGATCAAACGTTGGCAGACCAGGAACAGTAAAAGTAATATAATCGAATGAAGTCCTAGTACTAACAGCAGTAACCTGGACATATAGTTTGTATGTAGCAGCAGCTGGAAATGCGGTCAATCCAGTTCCGTTTAAAAGATTTTGTTGAGGCAAACTATAGACACCGTTTGATAAAGTTATCGGAAATGAATTTGTGGCGTATGTATATGTAATAGTAGGATTAGAATATGATAAGCTTACAAAGCTTAACGTAGCCGGCATATCCTGCCCAGTATTATTTGCTAAGACACCTGTTAAAGTTAAAAATGTGTTTGTGTTATTGACATCATGCGAATAGATTATAGAGTAACTGATATCAAGATCTGACCCAAGGCTTATCACGTTCAACGTGCTCATTATAATAAGCAAAGTATTTGTATTCTACGCCGGAACTAGTCCTGTCAACAACATAGCCACAAATCCGGCCGCCACGCCACCATCTACTAGCGCCGATCCCATAAGCCCATCGCGCCAATCGGTCACACAGGCCGCTGCCGCTACGAGTCCACCGATCACAGAAAAACCGAAATCCGTTATCATGACCAGGATTTCCACATTATTGATCAACGCCACCCCAGCACCAGCCCCAAAGACAGACAGAATTGACACCCATGGCACATTATCCTCTGTAGCAGCAAACGGTGCTAATGCTCCTCCTTGCTTGCCGAGTCCAAACAGATATCGTGACGTCGCCAGAAACACAATAAATGTTGTTAAAAGCAAGAAAGCAATTATAATCCATGTTAATGGTGTACGGACCCAAGAGCCGACGAACAAGGCAAACAAGGATTCTATGGCAATGTTCTCATTTTGTGGAGTCAGTCGTATCCAGGAAGCAACAGCAGCTGCCACACCGAATGTAAGTAATGTGGAGATTCCATTAGACAGATAAAATGCAGTCGGGATATCTGCAGAGTCCTTCGCCTCTTCTACAAATTTCATGAGTGCGTCGAACCCAATGAGCACAAAGAAGAACATCCACAGAGAATGTACAAAACTCCTAGATGTGGGTGTAGGCAGTGTAGAGGCCGGTCCATGAGCCAGACCGAACCCGCAAGCGACTAGCAGTGTGCCGATGAGTCCCCATGTCACTGGACTGATAATTGCCTTATCTACGTCAATTCCAAGCAGCGCAGCCAAAGTCATAGCGGCCAGCATGCATATGGTTAGCCCTGTCTGCATTGTCCAAGTGCCCGTAGGTAGTAGCAACTGAGAGCAGATTACGAGAATGACGACAATACTCGCGACACTGTATGCCAAGATAGCAATGGCCCCAATGTTCTCGGCATCTACACCCAGAGCCGTTCGGAGTATGTCAGATTCTGAGGTATTGGTCTTGAACCGCGCAAAGGCCGACGCATATGTCCACGCAGAGCCCATGATAAGTGTGGCGGCCAGGGCCGCGGCCATCGGCCACCAGGAGCCGCCGCTGCGAACACCATTTCCAATCAAGTTAAATCCGCCGGAGCCCATAATGGATGCGACACCGAAGAGTGTTAGATCCGTTAAGGTCAGTGTTTGCTTTAGCATACCTCTTAATTAGTCAACGAATTTCAGAGAGGCGATCCCATCAGCAATTACGAGCACATTCCAAGAAAGACCAATCACATACAGTGAGGTTTGATTAGAGCCGGTCATGGGGTCGGCTGCCACTGGTGCGAAGCGCATATTGATTGCCGCTTTCTGACATTCGGTGAGATCGCATGCTCCTGCCGGTTCATCATCGGGGCTACTGCCGAAGACTAGATAATATAGACCCGCCGTCACGTCCCGCCCTATCTGTGTATTATTTGCGAGCGTTCGCATTGCAACAGGCCCCCATGGATATATGCGGTCCTGGCCATTGACGTTCAAGCCCAGCTCTGCTAGCCACTCCGTGGCCCCTCCAGGGGAAGGTGTCAAGTCATAATACTTATTCTGGCTGATACGGGCGATAGAACGAATACCCATAAACAATGTTTGGAAATATCCTCCAATAAGCAGCGTGTGCTTCATTGGCGCCTCAGAAAATGCGTTTTTAGAAATTTCCCAATAATCACGGAGTTGTCTGCGAAAGGGAATCTCTATGTGTTGTGCGATGAGGGCGTCACGGAGGTCATTTTCTACATTGAGCACGATTGTTCTGGCATAGATAGTCGGACCCTTAAGGAATCTGGCCGCGCTAGTTGTTCCAGTTGGCACCCCGTCCACCAAGATAGAGCGCGCCCAGGGGGCAGGTGCTAATTCATAGAGCGGTGCTGTAACACCTGGCGGAGCAGGCAACAAGCCCGATTCCACGAGCTCAGAAAGGCTACGCAGCCAAAACCGAAGATAAATCTTTTGTTGATTCATTGCACATAAGGGCAGTCCCGTTGCTTCTAAGCCTGGTAAGGGGACCCTAAAGACAAGCTCCTGGAGTGTAGCATTAAATTCTATACTATTATCCGATGCATCATGGCGCCCCGTAGATGCATGGATCAGAGGCGCTTGAAAGTGTGTAGTATCCATGTCGGGATACCAGCTGTTAAATTCTCCGTAACCTTCCATAATCATCATTGTGTCGGCAAAGAGTGCCCATTTTTTAATCATGTAGTTCGTTATGCCATTGACCCAGCCGTATGCGATGGGCGCAGGAGGCATATTCACATATCCACTAGATGTTAAAACCCTATAGGGCGCAGATAGGACCCTTACCTTAGAGGGATTACGGCGATTGATGGTCACAATGTCGGGCGGTAGCCATGTCGGCATCGTGATACGGAGGTCAAAGGCCGTGAGTATATCCCCATCGGAGGGAAGTATGATATCAAATGACTGTCCGAACCGTGGTTGATTTTCAGGAATCAAATCTCTGTATTCTCGTGTAGTTGGGCTACGGCGCTCATAATGAGATCCAAACCATGTGCGAACTGGGTTCTGATTTTGATATGCGTCTTTCTTGCCACGACTAAGGAGTTCCAACACGGTCCCCTCGCTCATTCCCTGTCTGTTGTAATGATGTTTTAGCCTCACTAGTAGATGAGTGAACTAATAGAACGGGCTCGTGCGCAGATACTGTCTATTAAAAAGAGATATGGTTTTGGTGAAAAATTGCGACCAAATGATGTAAGTATTATCCGTAGACTAGAAATATTTATCAGAAGCCAGCTGGCCCGAAATCCCGAATTATCACTAACCATATATGTAACGGAAACTAACAAACGGCAAACATGAAAATGTCAGAGACTTCACGGAGACCTGCGGACTTTGTGGTACTCTGCCAATTGTAACGGGTTCTTGAAATACAATATCGGCGTAAAACTTATGCAGCTCGTAAATCTGCGTATTAAGTTCGTTGAGGTCCATACTACATCGTACCGACCTCAAAGAATAGCAAGTTTTGTTCCGATACCGGGAGTTGAACCCGGGTCTAAGCCTTGAAAGGGCCGTATGCTAACCGTTACACCATATCGGAAAAGTGTGCGCCGTCCGGGAATCGGACCCGGGTAATCAGATTGGAAATCTGATATTCTACCACTAAATTAACGGCGCGTGTAGCAGCTCCTGGTTTCGATCCAGGGACCTATGGGTGTCTGTCATCTATGAGCCCATCGCAATTCCTCTTTGCTAAGCTGCTAATATACGGAGAGTGGGGATCGAACCCACGCGGATTTCTCCAGCAGATCTTAAGCCTGCCACCTTAACCACTCGGTCATCTCCGTTTGCTGGCGGGCCCGCCAGGAGTTGGGCTGCTCACTCCTGAATTAACTAGAGTTTCTAGTCTTTAAGCAATGGCCTTCTTAAGGAGTGAAAAGAGCGTAGGCCCAATTACACCATTGAGACTGGCTAGTGCTTCGCTGGCAGCATTCATATCTATATATGCAGCCCTACACGTGTCTACTGACCAAGTTGGTAACCCAAGACGTATACTAACACTATTATGTAGTGCTGTAATCCATTTGCTAGTTGTATCATGAACAGGGGGGAGTGATATAGGTTGAGGGGTCTTTAAAAATCGGGGGATAAATGGTTGACGAGGTGGAGGTGAAATAGGAAAACGTAAAGGATTATACTTCGCCCATTCATTGTAATGCTTAGAGCAATCTGGGCACGGTAAGTCGGTCTTAAGAGCATTGAAAATACCGAGCCATATATGTTTATCCGTGGCTGAACAAGAAAGAGTATGAAGCACGAGCCATAAAGGTGGTCCCCAGATAGACGTTTCCACTGTTTGTAGGGGTACAGCGTTAGCTATACGCCGTTGTGCAACCGTATTAGCGACCACTGTCTTTTTTTGGTTACATGAGCACATTCTATTAGATGTTGATTATAATAAGTTAACAACTATGCCGGAGGGATAAAGAACACGCCATTAATATTAGTAATGTCAATCCGATTGAAAGACTTACATGAAGTCTACCACACCAAGACACCGGAGGAAGCAAAAGTAATAGCAAATCTAGGTGCAGAAATATATGAGAAAACACAGCGCAACTTGTATAACGAATGGAGTATACATCAATCTGCAGAAGAGAAGGTGAAAGCAGAGTTATATAGGAAAGAGGGTAGTGCACAAATGCTAGAATCATTGAAGCCCAAGTTACTAGCAGGTGATGCGGCAGTAGCAAAAATAGAAACACTTACGGCGTCAATAGAGTTAGAGGTTGCGCGTCGGATGAAAGACGAGTTAGAGAAGCAGGCTCTTATGTTAGAAGTGAAACGAGTAGCGCCACTACAACAACGGATAACGCAATTAGAGAGTAAAGAAGATGTAATTGTTCTCTTAAAAGAACAGGCGTCGCATCTAACGGAGAAATTGCAAAGTCGGGAGGAGCGGATCCAAGAGCTTGAGACAAAAACAAAGCAGAGCAGTCATGCAATAGGGAAGGAGGGTGAACAAACAGTGTTAGCGATGATTAAAGAGCACGTGTTACCAGTATTTCCATTTTCTCGTGTGGAGGACAAGACGGGAGTGGAGCATGCAGCGGATTTTCATTTATGGACAATGCCGACGCCGACGCGAACGGTGAAGATCTTAATAGATGCGAAGAAGTACAAGACGGGGATA
>Ga0214923_10000433_pt1 | contig 63973 bp, 62 predicted proteins | sample LL1510_MetaG_FD_177993 | JGI IMG/M metagenome (GOLD analysis project Ga0214923, IMG submission 177993) | Freshwater microbial communities from Lake Lanier, Atlanta, Georgia, United States - LL-1510 | ecosystem: Environmental > Aquatic > Freshwater > Lake | place: USA: Georgia | collected...
CTGTACGGTGGCGATGGCGTGAATGTGGCCGATGATGGTAACGACACCATGTTTGGTGGCAATGGCAACAGCTACTACGATGCGGGTTCAGGCAATAACGTGGTCTATGGTGGCGCAGGCAACGACACCGTGGTTGCAGCGGGTGGCAATAACATGATTTTCGCAGCCGACGGCAATGACCGTGTGACGGTTGGCGGTGGCGCAAACTCGATCTTTCTGGGTAACGGCGATGACTATGCAACCGCTGGCGGTGGCAACGACCTGATCTGGGGCTGGTTTGGCAATGACACCATTTATGGCGGCGAAGGCAGCAACACCATTGGTGGCGATGATGGCTATGATTATCTGGTAGCCGGTAATGGTAAAGACACGATTTATGGTGGCTATGAAGATGATACCATCTATGGCAATGGCGGCGATGATTTTCTGGTTGGCGACTGGCAGGACGACCTGATTTACGGCGCGGTTGGCAACGACACCATCTACGGTGAAGAAAATGATGACACGCTGTATGGCGATGATGGCGATGATTTTATCGGCGGCGGCTCTGAGAATGACACCATTTATGGTGGCAACGGCGACGATGAAATCTACGGCAACGAGCATGATGACAGCATCTTCGGCGAAAATGGCGATGACTGCATTTTCGGTGAACATGGCAATGACACGCTGTATGGCAATGACGGCAATGACCATCTGATGGGCTTGATCGGTGACGACAAACTCTACGGTGGTGCTGGCATGGATACGCTGGATGGCGGCGAAGGCAATGACTATGCAGAAGGCAATGATGGCACGGACCTCGTGTTCGGCCATGCGGGCAACGACTCCCTGTTCGGTGGTGCTGGCAAAGACACTATCCTGGGTGGTTCAGGCCATGATATTATCTCTGCTGATGATGATAATGATCTGGTGTATGGCGGTTATGGCCAGAACACCGCCTGTGGCGATTCCGGCGTGGATGGCAACGACACCATTTACGGCGGCAATGGCAATGACACCGTATTCGGAGAAGAAGGCAACGACCTGATTCTGGGCGACAGCTACACCAATGGCGGCACTAACTGCGGGTCTACGGTATTTGGTGGCGGCGCGTTCAATGACTCGCTGTCTGGCGGCACCGGCAACGACACCATTCTGGGTGAAGGCGGCAACGACATCATCTTCGGCGATGATGGCAATGACAGCCTGCTGGGTAACGATGGTGACGATTGCATTTACGGCCGTCTTGGCAATGACACCATGACGGGTGGCGCGGGCTGCGACCAGTTCCGCTTCGATAACTACAAACTGCAATACACCAAAGACAATCTGGGCATCGGCCACGATGTGATCACCGATTTCGATTGCACCAAAGACATGCTGGTATTCCACAACTTCTACTGGGATGCGAACACGTATCTGGAAGTGGATGTGTGCTTACAGAATGCGGTGGAGCAAAATGGCGGCCTGTTGATTACGCTGACCGGCAATGACTCGATCTTCCTGCAAGGCGTCCATAAACAGTGGCTGACCTATGCGTATCATATTACCGATGGTAACGTGTCTAACACCTATAACTTCAACACGCAGTTCAACAACGAGGCGGGTTATTTCCCGGCCAACTTCTCGTGCGATTGCGATTGTTCAGACATCTATTAATTTCTACAGCATTTTCCAGACAATGTAGTGAGTTTTGGGGAGCGAACGCTCCCCAATCTGTTTGTAGGGCGTTGTTTGTTGGGGGTGCGCAATATCCCCCCCTCTCTCTCAGGGAGAGGGACAGGGCTGTTCCGCATGAAGTGGATCATGATGCATAGAGACTGAGCAATAGCGGGATGCCCCGCATGAAGCGGGTTACCGTAACTTAGGAACAGTTGAAAAACGATTAGCCAAAGGGATTGCGGCCACCGCCGCCGCCGAGAGCCACTTTGCTACCGGTGACGCCGCCAGCGGCTATATTCAGTGCAAGGTCGCCGATGCCACCTGCGCCACCAGCCAAGGCTGTGACGCCTGCACCGCCAAGCATTCCCGCAACGGAAGACGCTAAATCCGCGCCAATCGGTTGCTTGCCACCACCATCTTCATCTGCCATACCCCCTCCTGTTTTCGTTATTCTGTGTTATGTCAGTTTTATGACAGTTTCATCATACGCCCCAATTGTTACAGTTTGATGACAATACGAAAGAAAGGGCAGGTTTTTGGCTTTTTAGCATGAGAAGAGACGCGGCGGGGGCGGGACGCCTTCACTTTTATTCATAGTCTGTCATCACCCGATTTATTCGGGTGATCGGTGTGAGTCTAAAACGATTGCCCGGACAAGCCGTGCAATGACGGTGCTTATCCAATTTATATCGCTGTTATTTCTTGATAATTATCCGCATCTTCCACCCCATCACCAATATTTATCCATTCTTAAGGCTTCTTCGCCTATACTGGGCGAAAACAGGGTAGAGTGTGCCGTGACCTTATCATTTTTTAAAAGCAAACCCGCGGAGACGGAAGAGCAGCGCCGCGAACGCGTGCGCACGGAATATATGGAGGCCTGCATCGAAATGGATGCGCTGGCCGAAAAAGCGCTGTTGCAGATTGAAGAGTATTTCTGGAACACCTATCGCTGCCGTGTGCGCATCGGTTTTGAGCTGGAAGGCACGCCCGCGCGCAACGAAGGCTTCGCCCCCAGCGAGGAGCTGATCGAAGACATCAATAACCGCTACATCCAGACCACCTCGGTGATGGACGGCGATGTGCTGACGCTGGTGGAACGCAATGTCATTGACTGCGAGGTGTCGGGCTTTGAATATAACTTCCTCGAATATACCATCAAAACGGGAGCCAACCTGCCACAGCGCGCTATTGCCTCGGTGCCAAAGGCACGCGCCATCATGCAGCAGATTGCCAAAGATTACGGCTTCGGCCAGTTTCATTTCAGCGAATATGATCCGGTCTATCATCCGAGGGCGACCTCGCACCCCATGCGCACCTCGGTGAGTTTGTGGCGGGCGCATCTGTCGGCCGATACGGCGCATCCCACCTGGGCCAACATCACCGGCCACGATATTATCCGCAACCACGCCACCAGCGGCAACAGCCTGCGTGTGCTGGAAGCGGGCATGCTGTTTCTGGCGCCACGGGTAACCTCTTATAACCGCTTTGATGCGCGCAATCCGGCTGCGCCGCTGTATTTCTACGTCAAGAACCGCGATATCGTGATGGGCGAAACGGGCAGGGGCGTGCTGGCCTTTGCCGGTGAGCGCGAAATGACCTTCCGCATCGAAAACCGTTTGCCGTGTCAGGATACGCGCCCCGCCGTGGCGGCGGTGGTGGTGCTGCTGTCGGTGAGCGCAGGGTTGGACGGTGCGATCACCTTCACGCAGGAAAAGGGCGATATGCCCATCGGCAAAGACGAGCTGGATGCGTATGACGCAGCACGTCCCATCCCCAAACACCGCAAGGAAGCGATGAGCAGCGGCAAACCCGGCAGCGGCAATGCCTGCTTCAATGAAATGAAACGCGTGATCGGCAAAGACCTGACCAACGATTTCTACAAAGGCTTCAGCAGCTTCTTGCAGAAAATGGATGCGCATGATGAGCTGATGCGCACCGAATTTGAAGAAAAGAAAACCAAAGATGTGGCGGGGCCGGAGCGCCTTGATGTGCTGGCTGCGGTGAAGCATTTGCGCCAGCTGGCGGTGCATGGCTATGCCAAGCGCGAAGAAGCCAAACCGCAGGTGAGCGTGGGCGCGCCGGAAACGCAAATGCCTGATGCGGTGGCTGCCAAGCTGGATGCCTCGCTGGAGCGGTTTCGTCCGTATCTCGACGATTATTTCCAAATCTTCACCCGCCTGCGTGAAGACATCTTCGAACTCAATGAAATGGAACGCAAAGAGAGTTTCCTGCTGCGCGATATCGGCAATAAACGCGCAGGCCAGCTGGTCGCCTGTTTCGACCGCACATGGGATTACCTCTATGAAGAAGAACAGCTGGTGGCGGCGGCGGGGCGTCAGTTCAGAATGGATGATATGAGCCGCATCCAGCGCATCGTGCAATATGTGTGCAACCTCATCACCCAGCAAACGATGGGCGACCTGATTCGCGAGGCCGACTGGCTGCTGCTGTGGGGTGGCGCCACGCAATGCCTGCCGAAAGCAGACGTGCAGGCACAGGCCATGGCTGAAATGACTGAGTATCTGCTCGACACCATGTGCAAAAGCGATGGCGCGACGCGTAGCATGGTCGCGGCATTCGATGCGGCAAGCCGCCTCTATCGTGCGCTGGTGGAATATGAGGGCATGGTGCAGGCGATTGATAATCCGCTCGAAGGCATGGCGAAGTTTATTGCCATGGTGCGTGGCGAGGCCGAACATTTCGCCGGTATTAACATTGCTGACGAGGCGGCACTCACCGCAGAATATGGCAATGAGGTGTCGTTTCTGGGCGTGATGATGCCCACCAAAATGTTTGTGCAGACCATTGTGCCGCACCTGCTGCTACTGGGCTTCGTGAAGAAGTAGGGTGTTTTTTATGTGGGGGCGTTTCGCCCCCGCTGCCGCTCACATCAAAAAATAAATCACATCACAAACTACACAAGTTGAATCACTTACTCTGCATTGCTCATGTGATGTGTGATTTGCATGGGGCGTGTGGGCAAAGTGTGGACACAAAAATTAAAAATCAAGCCGGACAACTGCTTAGTAAAAAGTTGTGAAGCATCACCCAAAAACCGCTTGCGTGAGTAATCAGATTGGTTATGGTGAGAGGAACAACAATATCAACAATACCTCGAGAGCAAGCATGGTTAACAACCTGAAAACCATTTCCAAATTTACGGCCATCGGCCTTCTTGCGACCACCATCTATTCTGTGTCTGTTTCTCTGCCTTCGGCTGCGCTTGCGCGCTCAGGCGGTCAGGATGCGGCGTATGATAAGAGCGGTTCTGCCGTTCGTGATAAATGGGGCAAGTGCGTGCGCACCAAATGGGATGGCGATAAAGATCCTTGTGCGACGAAAGCACCGCCACCACCACCTCCGGCTCCTCCAAAGCCAGTGGTGACGCCTCCGGCACCCAAACCGGCTCCGGCTCCGGCACCCGAACCCAAAGTAGAACTGGATCAGCGTACCGTTCACTTCGCGTTCGATAGCTCGAAGCTTGATCTGACGGCAACGGGCAAGCTGGATGCGCTGGCAAAACTCATCAATGAATCCAAGCAGATCGGCGATGTGAGCGTTGTGGGCTACACCGACCAGATGGGTACGGATGCTTATAACATCGCACTGGCGAAAAAACGGGTGCATGCGGTTCAGGAATATCTGGATGCGCGCAGCCGTCTTGACTCTAAAGCCGCGGATATCCGCGCCGTGGGCAAGGCACCGGCTGACCAAATGTGCGCCAAGCTGAAAGAAGAAGCAAACGCAGAGCAAGCCGCCGCTTCTAAAGGCAAAAAAGGCAAGAAGGGCAAAAAAGCAAAACAAGCTGCCGTTGCCAAGCTGAAAGGAAAACACCGCAATGCGCTCATTGACTGCATGAAGAACGAGCGTCGTGTGGAAATCGAATTAAAATATGTGAAGTAGAGGGATTGGCAAGCACCCCGCTTCACGAACAGTTTCATAGCGTAACCAACCTCGGGGGCATTAGCCCCCTTTTTTTTGGTCGCGAGTTTTTATCAGGGGGGTGCGTTCCGCCCCCGCTGCCCTGAATCCTCTCCCTATGGGAGAGGATGGCGACGCGGCGCCTGCCGCTAGCCGGTGAGGGGGTATGAGACTGCGGCGTGCGTGATCTTTGATGATACGCCACTACCCTCACCACTTATTTACCCTCACCCTAACCCTCTCCCAGAGGGAGAGGGGATTGCTCGTGCTACGCGACGCCGCCTCTGTCGACCGTCATGACCCGCTTCATGCGGGTCATCCTCGTGAGCCTAAGACGATTGCCCGGACAAGCCGTGCAATGACGTTATAAGAAAAGGGGGCAAGACACCTCTGATTATAAAAAAACCGCGCGGTTCAGGGTAAAACCTTGATTTATATCGCTGTAAACTTCACAGGAACGTCACACACGAAGGCAACGTAACCCCCTATACTGGCAGCAGGGTGCGCTTTGGCGTAGCCATGGATGTTTGCAACGGGAGATTGCGATATGACGACGACCAGACCAACAACCGGCGTGGGAACGCGCGACTATGAAGGCCGCTACGATGTGGCCAAGATGATTACCGATGCCAAGGCGGTCATTAATCAGGCGATTATTACGCTGGCGGGTGACCCGCGCAAGGATGGTGACCCTAGAGAAGCCAAAAGAGTCAGCATAGAAACGCGGTTCGAACCGCAGCGGATGAAAGATATTGCGGCGGTTCTCAACTACATCACAACCGATCCGATCAGTCAGGCCAAGATGACGACAGCACAGCTGCATTTTCATACCGCGTTTGGTTGCGGCTCGAATCAGCCATCATCGATCGAAGTGCGCTCTGACAATGCCGAACAATTTGGCGCGCGTCTGCGCACCATTCGCTCGATTCTTGACAGCCCTGTAAGCGCGCAGGCATTTGTGGAGCGTGCGATTGATGGAGCACTGCCTAAACGTGCAGAAGCAATGGTAGGAGCCTAAGCGCATGAGTGACACACCGCACTATCGCGCAGGAAATGCGGTCTATGATGGCACCGAACTCGCTACTAAGCTGCGCACCGATTTGAGCTATCTGGTGAGCATGGCCATTTTATCGCTCGACACGCCGATACGCACGCATGACAAACCCTATATTCAAGTGGTATCGGAAGATACGCATTTGCACATGCATGACGAGATTTCTCCCACTGCGCCGCTGGTGGTGCGGCAGTTAATTCAGGACACGCCAATGCTTCGCGGGGCTGGGTTGAAAGTAGAAAATGGGTTTGGTGGGGGCGCCTTGGTGTTTGCATCCACCTCGCCAGAGGTGCTGAAAGCAGAGCTGGTGAATCTGCGCCAAGCGCTGGAAGATAAACCTGTGGCACTTAAAAGCATCCACACGGCACTGAAGCCGCTGCAGGTGCAAGCTGTAGCGATGGTGTGAGGGGACGCGATTATGGTGGATATCCCCAATGCTGATGTGGCCAAAAAGCTGGATGATCTGGCCGAGAAAGCATTGAAGGAATATAAAGGCTACCGCGATGCGAAGACGGCAAGCACAGGTGGCATGCAGGATATGTTGGACACCGGCCGCAAACTCACGCGCTATAAGAATGCGCGGCAGGCGATTATGGATGAGTTGGTAGAGCATAATTATAAGGAGGAGAATGATCCGCCGGTGCCGCATCTGGACTATGATGAAAAAGTAAAACGCTGCGCGGACCGCTGGGGGATGACTGTTGAGCGGGCGCATAAAACGCTTGGCTCTTCGGCCGATGGGCGGATTGAGGATGCTGTCGGACGGTTGAATGCCAAAGGCGGCCATTATTATTATGATCAAGATTCAGCAAACGATATTGATATTGGGCAGAATCGGTAAGGACATTGTATGGGAAAGAAGCTACCAGATTATCAAGACCCGCTGGCGAATATGGTGGCGCTGACTAACGGGCCTGAGGCGATTGATCTGGCGCAGCAGGCAGCCGAGTATTACAAAAATGTTGATTATGGGTATGATGCAACGGTGACCGCTCAGGGCGGCAGGCCGAAAACATGGGCTAAAGATGGCTGGGAAAGAACGATGCGCGATGGATTCTGCTGTAAACGCAAGGAGCTGATTGACCGGTTGAAGGATGACAACCCACAGGTGCGTGGCCGCCGGTTTGAAGGGCTGTATGAAACTCGAGCCGACGAGATGATTGGCGAAGCGCTGAAAGACAATCATATGCGTCCGGATGGCCATAGATACCGGCCAGAATATGATTATAAACCCGCCGATGTGGTGACGTCGCAATCGCGCTGAGTGCCGAATATTTTTTAGAAACGAAAGTCACGTATGGTTAGAAAAATCTTATCCGTAGGCGATCCGGTGCCACGATTTGAATGTCGCTCCACGAATAATAAGGCGTTTCGTTTCGAAGCGGCGGCGGGCCGCTATCTGGTGCTGACCTGCTTTGGCACAGCCGGTTCCGAGCGCAATGCCACGGTGCTGCGCGCGATCACCGGCGATCTGCGGCATTATTTTGATGATCAGACCCTATCGTTTTTTGGCGTGAGCATTGATCCTGAGGATGAAAAAAGCGCCACAGTGACGGCTAGCATTCCGGGTATCCGATATTTCTGGGATTTTAACTTCGGGGTAAGCATTGGGCTGGGCGCGATTGATCCTGACGAGATGACAGCGGGTGAGCGTCCGACGTATCATGGATTTACGCTGGTGCTTGATCCATTTCTTCGCGTGATGGCCAACATTCCATTAGCGGATGCACCGCAGCACAATGCAATATTGGCGAAAATGCTCGCCTTGCTGCCGCCGCTTGACCAGCATGCCGGTGTGCCAATTCATGCGCCGGTGCTGATGTTACCGCGTGTGTTTGAACCGGAATTCTGTCGCGAGCTGATCGCACAGTATGAACATAGCGGCGGGCAGGATTCTGGCTTCATGCGTCAGCAACAGGGCCAGACGGTGGGGGTGATTGATTATAACATCAAACGCCGACACGATTTTAATTTCGAGATAGGCGAAGAACATGAGGCACTCAGAGCGGCGGTGCGGTCGCGGTTGAAACAGCGGCTGATACCAGCCATTCACAAGGCGTTTCAGTTTCGCGCAGACTATGTGGAGCGCTATCTGGTGGCGTGTTATGATGGCGAGAACGGAGGATTCTTCCGCGCACATCGTGATAATACGACCAAGGGCACCGCGCATCGCCAGTTTGCCTGCACGATCAATTTGAATGCGGAAGAGTATGAGGGTGGAGATCTGCGCTTTCCGGAATTTGGGTCGCGTAGCTACCGCGCACCCACGGGCGGCGCCGTAGTGTTTTCCTGCTCGCTGTTGCATGAGGTGTTGCCGGTGACCAACGGCAAACGCTATGCGTTTCTGCCGTTCTTCTATAGCGCGGCGATGAAGCAAACCCGCGATGAGAACCGCCAATTCATAGGCAATCAGCCTGATACACACCGTGATATCGAAGAAGATATCGCCTGACAGTCATGGCGCCCTGCTCTGGGTGGTTGGCCATTCTGCCAGAATATGATAGCGTGCTCGTATGTTCGAATGGCTCCAATCCCTTTGCATGAAAAGCGAATGCTGTATGGGCAGCTGGTGTGTGGCGATGGCCGCTGATAGCTGGATACACCGCTTTGCACAGGTGATCGACAGCCAGCTCTTCTGGTTCGTTCTGTGTACGCTGCTGTTTACTGTGCTGGCACGCCTGTCGCCTGCGGTGCGTGGCCAGCGCCTGCTGCGCGATGAATGGCGCACCGATCTGGCCTATTGGTTTTTCATGCCGTTGCTGTATATGCCTCTGTCGCTGTTATTGACCACGCTGGCAATGTATCTGGCGGGTGGCGGCGATGAGGCGTGGGTGCGTGCGGTGATGGGGCAGGGGCGCGCGCCGTTTAATGGCTGGCCGCTGTGGCTGCAATGCTTGGCAGTGTTGCTGCTGACGGATGTGGCACAATATCTGATTCACCGTACCTTTCATGGGCGCACGCTGTGGCGCTGGCACGCGATTCACCATATGCCCACGCAGCTTGATTGGTTGTCATCGGCGCGGTTTCATCCTGTCAATGTGCTGGCGAGCACACTTGCCACCGGCGCGGTGATTGCAGTGATTGGTTTTTCGCCGCAGGCCTTTGCGGTTCTTGCTCCGTTTAATGTGCTCTATTCCGGCATGGTGCATGCGAATCTGAACTGGACGTTCGGCCCGCTGCGCTATGTGCTGGCCAGCCCCGTATTTCACCGCTGGCACCACACCTCGCCGCAGTGGGGCGGCAACAAAAACTTCGCGCCGACATTTGCATTTCTGGATGTGCTGGGCGGCACCTTTTATATGCCTGCGGGGGGGCGGCCAGAGGTTCATGGCTTCGGGGTGAGCGACGCTATTCCCAAAAATCGGTTTTTCGCGCAGCTGCGCTGGCCGTTTGCTTCTTCTTAAGGGGGGGCGGTAGCGGGGCAGGATGCCCCACTCATAAAAACTAAAAACGACTAGCCATCGCGGCTGGCGCGTAGACCGGCTTCCAACCCATCGCGCACCGATGCGAAGGTTTCCTGCAATTTGACGCCCACATCGGTCATGACCAAAATGGTGGCGATAGAAACCAACGCGGTGATCAGCGCATATTCGATGGCGGTTGCGCCGGATTCATCGGCCAATAAACGAGACAATGTCTTCATGAGACAGACTCCTTCAGTAGAGGATGTGCAATGCGACATCCAATGGTAACAGGCGGGGCTTTATGGCACGGCCTGCGCTAACTACCCTTATACATGAAAAAGATTAAAAAATTGATAATATACGCGGGTTTCAAGGCGCCATAAAAAACGCCCGTACCATCGGGTACGGGCGTTTTGTGATTCCAGTCGCTAGATGATTAGCGGCCGCCGCTGGTGGTTTGACCTGCATTCAGACCATCACGCACAGAGGTGAAGGTTTCTTGCAGTTCGGTACCCACTTCGCCCATCAGTACGATAGCAGCGATAGAAATCAGTGCTGCGATCAGACCATATTCGATAGCGGTAGCGCCAGATTCATCTGACATAAAACGAGAAAACGTCTTCATGAGACATACTCCTAAAAATGGATGACGCCGAAGCGACCATCCGTTGAAAAAGATGGGATGCTTGCGGGGCGGGCCTCGCAGGGCACACCTCTCCCATCGGGAACGCTGACTTTTGTCAGCTGTTTGTATTGTAACAAGAATGACATCAATTATCCACAGGATTCGACGGCATATTTCACCGAAATGTCATCTTTTTGGGCAGCACTGTTGCGTATAATAGACGCTACGGGGGATTGCCATGACACCACGGCAAGGAGCTGAATATCAGAAGGAATTCGAAGCGCTGGCGGCCATGATCGCTGCGGGCGAGGACGTGGTCTTTCTGGAGCGGCTGGGCCAATTGCGGCAACAGGGCAATGGGTTGCTCAATGCGGTGCTGCGCCAGCGGGATGATCAAGGGGACACGCTGCTGCATCGGGCGGTGCGGTCTGGCCATGCACCGCTGGTGTCGGCATTGCTGGATCTGAAGCCGCCGCAGGATATACCCAACGAGAAAGGTGAAACGCCGCTGTCGCTGCTGCTGCTGCTGGGTGGTCCGGAAGAGGCAGCCAACCGCATGATTGATCTGGGTGCGCCACTGAATAGCCGTGTTGGGCTTAAACATTCTACGCTGGTGCATGAGGCGGTGCTGCACCATATGGATAGCACTCTGGCGCTGCTGCTGCGACATTATGACTCAGCACTCACGCCGCAAGACCCGCGCCATGTGCCGCTGAATGACTTTGATGACAATCAGCGAACGCCGCTGATGATGGCCATCGAGACAGGCAATGCCACCGCCGCCTTGATGCTTGCCAAACATGAGGGCGTGGATCTGACTTTGAAGGATAAGGATGGTGAACGCGCCATTGATCGCGCCGGCATGGGGGGCAATGCCATGGTTGATGCGGTACTGGCGATGATGGATCGTGGCCAGCGCGCAGATGAGATTCCGCTCGGTAAAACGCATTCGCCCTTTGGTGCGGTGGTGTCGATGTGCACGCCCGAGTCGGTGCGGCGCGTGATTCATCATGCGCAAAAGCCGCGGCTGAATATAGCCTGTACGGGCAGTGGGCGGCCGCTGGAGACTGCAATCGAGTTGCAACGCGAAGACAATGCCTTGATGCTACTGGAAGAAGGCGCGCCCGACCGTTTGCCAGATGAAGAAGGGTATCTGCCGCTGCACAGCGCAGCCAAATACAACATGATCAAACTGGCCCAAGAGCTGGTGAGGCGTGGTGTGCCTCAGGATCAACGTGATCATCAGCGCAATCTGCCGCTGCATTATGCCTTTTATAATGGCAGCAAAGAGATGATTACCTTGTTGGATAAATCGCCGAAATTGATGGATACGATTAATCATCGCTTTGCCACGCCGTTTGAAGAAACTGTGTTCGCACCGCGCATCCGCGATATGGTGAATCAGTTTATTGAGCGGGTGGTGCTGCCTGCTTTTTTGATCGAAGCCGCGCCAAAGCCGCAGCTGCTGCAGGATAAGGCGTGGATGGATCAGCAACAGCTGGCCTGGTCGGCGAGCGTTGAGACGATTAAACCGGCGGTATTTCGTGCGCTGTTTGGCGCGCCGGATTTAGCGCAAGGCAGTGCAGGAGTTAAAGAAGCCCTCACCCGCGTGCATCAGCTTTCCGACACGTGGCACCACCCTAATATCAACTTTCCCACCGACGCGTTATTACCGCTGAAGAAAGACCGCGTGTGGCATCCGTTGTTTACCGGCCAGTATGAGCTAAAAGACCGGCACTGCGTAGCCTCCACGGACTTGCATACGCTGCCAGAGCCTTATGCCAATCAGTTTGTCTCTAGCAAAGGCTACATTCTCACACCGCTGGTGAATAGTGGTGAGTTGCGAGCGGAATCGGATGTGCTGAATCATTGCGTGGGCAAGAGCAATTATGCTGAGAAATGCTGTGCCCATGAGAGTCATATCATCAGTATCCGCAAACGAGTGGACACCGATGAGGGGCCGAAGATTATGCCGGTGGCCACCAGTGAGATCGAGGTGGGCCCCACCAAGAGACAGCTCAAGCGCGGACAGACCAAAACGAAGAATGATCGCAATGCGGGTAGTGAGGTGCGCGAAGCGGTGGATGAGTTGCTTGCCTCGCTGATGCTTAAAGAGTTGCCGCGTAACCCGTTGCAGGGCGAGACCGATCCGAGTAAGGCGACCTTTGATGGCGTGTCTGAGCTGGCGATTCGCATCGGCTTTCACCCCAACGCCGATTGGTGCGATGTGAATGCGTGTTTTCAAGAATATAAGCGCAATCTGCGCCGCGCCTCACACGGTAGCTATAAACAAGAGGGCGAAGACCGGTTGCTTTATATCGATCAGAAACTGGAGAAAGGAAAGGCGGTGGCGGATCGCACTTTCGATCATTACACGCATCCGGTGCATTTTATTGATGGGGTGCTTTGCTCTGCAGATAGCGTGATGGCGCACCGCGACATGGATGTACAAAGCTGGCTGCGTGCCACTGGCGTGATGGATGTGATCCGCGGGCAGATTGAACTGCGCAATCCGCGCTATGGGCTGGATGCGACCCAACTTGCCGATCTGAAAGTGCGTTGGGCTGCGGAAGATGCAGCGCACCCCATTGCGGCCAACACGCCACCACCCAAAACCGACCGCGAACTGGCCGCCGACGCCGCGAGTTGGGATGCCAGCTCACGGGTGGGACCTGCGCATCATTATGGGTTTGTGGATGCGCGCGCCGCTGGCATGGGCAAGGGCGGCGGGGGTTAGTGGGCGGTAGCGTCCCCTCTCCCTCAGGGAGAGGATTCAGAGAAGCGGGGGCAGGACGCCCCCCCTAAAAGACATCGCTTCGCCTAAAAAAAGCCTGAAAATGCAGGGCGGTGGATGTGGTTTTGAGCGCAGTGGCGCGAAGAGTAAAAATAACGGCCATTTAACAGAATCTTAACATTCTGGGTGTATGGTCGGTGGTATATTAAAGGTGTAAATCGCACCGCAAGCGGTCTGCGATGAGCACGGGAAATCAGGTGCGATTTAGCACGGTGAGTAGTTTAAAAGTGAAAGGAATAGGTTATGGCTCCTTCGGCATTTGATAGAGCAATGGAATTGGCGAGATTGAAAAAAAGCGCGGCAGCAGATGCAGCGCAAGACGCTAGAACTGCAGAAGAAGAAGCAAGAAAACTGGGTATTCTGACGAACAGTACGCCGATTATGGCGTTGCCTATCCAGATGATGCTGGCGACGACAGCGACGGCGCTGCGCACCGAAGCGATGACACGGCATGAAGAATTGCTATCGCATCTGAATTTGCCTGTGGCCACCACGGGTGCGACGTTTAGCGGTGAAGAATTTGACCACTGGCGACGTGAGTTGCCAAGAGGCCAGCATGATAATATCCGCCATGCACTGGATGAGTGGGAAGCCTATTTCCAAAGTGATTTATATATGGGTGGAGCAACGACGGCTTCTCCGACTACCTATACTGCGATTGAGACGGCGCTCAAAAAGTATGATCAAGACGCTGCGCTAGCCAAGAAGCTGAAGTTAGTTGGTCAGAATCACCCGATTGATACGAATCTGGTAACGGCAGCTTATCAGCAGATGGTAGACAAAAAATATATTGAAGCGTCTGATACATTGCCAGATGTAGACACTATGGTATCTGTGATAAGGAATTTTCGTGAGGATTGTATTAAAGAGATGGGGCGCAGAACCGAAGAAGCGCACCTACATCTGATGGATTTGAAGCTTGGGCCGGAGCCGGTGGCTGTGGTTGGTCAAAGACCACCAAAGGATGAACGTGTCTCTGCTGCGGAAGTTCTGGATCAATATCGTGCACGGGCCATGCTTTCTCAGGCCCTGTTTGATTATGCGACCATGGACATGAAATTGCCTACAGGGCTGATGGGCGGGGGCAAGGGGATTACCGTGGCTGTTGCTGAAAAAGATGTCAAAGGCGTTATTGATAACGCAGTTGAAGAAACCATTCGCATTCTCACCAAGCCAACGCAAGGGGAGGCAGTCGCTGCAGACGGTGAAGCTGAAGGTGCAGCAGCCGCCAAAAAATGGAAGCGGGATGAACCAAGAGATCCTGCTGCAACCGAGCGTCTGGTGAAATCCATTCGTGCGGATGGCGCAAAAATCAAAGAGCAGATTGGTAAAAACTTGTTGTCGATGGCGGAAGGAAGAGGGATTAACAGCGAGGGCCGTTACACTGGTCTTATCTCTGCAGCGCAAGGGTGGACGGCGAACCCTCCGGCCAATCTGGTTCAGCAAGGCACTGGCACAGCGGTTGCGTTGACACAGGGAACCGGAGAAGTTGTAAAACGCTGACGGCGTCCTTTTACTCATCAAATGATAGGTGGCGGTGGGCCTTCGGGTCGCCGCCACACTGGTTTTAGCGGGTTGGGCGATGGTGAGGCGACGGTGTTGAAGTGAAGATAAGCGGCAGCAGAAAGCGATACGCAGATGGCCAAGACAAAGCACTATAACGGCTGGCAGGAGATTTCCAAGGCAATCATTGATGCGATGCCGGCGGCATCGTTGCAGCCCAAGGTGGTCGCCGCGGGCGTGCCGCCGGTTTTGGCAGAAGACGCATTTGATAACCGCTGTTTGACACTCAAAGCGGATCAGGATGGTATTCCCAAAAAGCTGTTTGGCAAGTGGGACAAATCATTGTCCGTGACGCAGGAACAGGTGGATAAGCTAGCCTCAAAGTTTCTCAGGATGTTCAACCATGAGCGCGATATTGCAGAGACGCAGTCATACAGTATTGTCTCGCAGCTGCGGGTTATCCGTCGGGTGCTGGAATATTCCGGTATTGATCTGAGTGATTCGCAATCGGCCGATCTGAAGCAGTCATTGATTCAGTTTGTGGCGGGTGAGATTTTCCCAACCTATCGCACGGCCAGCTATCATCCGCGTGAAGGCATGATGCCGGAGAAATATAAAAAAGCGATCAAGGACCAGCTGGATAAATGCGGCATTACCGAAGAGGAGCTGAGCGTAGCGCGTGGCAAATTGGCGCTGGCACAGTTTGCGAAAACCGCGGGCGGGTTTGCCGATGCTGAAGATTTGCGCGCCGCCCTGAGAGAAGAAGGCGGCAAATCCGGCAATAAGCGGTAGCGCTTATTTACCCGCACCTTGAGCCCTCTCCTTCAGGGAGCGGCAGCGGGGGCGGGACGCGTCCTAAAAGAAAAACTATGCGCTACGCGGAGTTTCTTTTCGCCACAGTGTTTTCAGCAGGTCGAGCCCTTCTGTCAGTTGCGCGATATCCTGCGTGATGCGGTGTGCTAATGCAGGCCGCTCAAACGCCTCGCGCAGCCGCGCCTGCGACAAAAAGGCCGGACGCTCATTAAACACGCAGACCCGCATCACCATGTCATAGCGGCGATGGGCGCGCAGCAGCAACACGGCGTGCGCAAACTCGGCTTCGCGCGCGGATCGCCATTGCGCGGTATCGTCGGGGGCGGCCATGGCATAGCCGTCGATGCGGGTGAGGTCGGCTGCACTCACATTGGGCGCGCCATAGCGCAGCGTATAAAGCCAGCGCAGATGCAGCCCGCACCAATGGTGATCGGCGGTGATGAGCCCGCGTTCGCGGCACAGATCAATCGCCTCGGCAGTGTGGCCATATGCCCGCTTGAAAATCAGCTCCGGCGTGCCGTAATCGGTGGTGGGGCGGGCCTTCGCAGGGCGGCCGCGACGGGTAGAAAATCCAGGCATAAGCAGTCCTTTGGCAAGAGGTGGCGGGGCAAAGCATTGGGGTGATGGCCAGCCGGTATTCAGGAGCCATCGAGCGTGGCAGGTGCCAGCCCCAACTGCGCCGCCAGCTTGTTGACGCGGGTAAGCACGCCGCGGCGATGTTCGCATTCGGGCAGGGCATGCGGCGCGAAATCGGCAATGCGCGGCAGCGAGGCATAGGCATGCTTGGTCATCACCACATCGACACAGCGCTGCCCCACATCGGCGGGCAACCGCGCAAACCAGCTTTCATAATCCTGCCGCAGCGCCGCCGTGTCGCTCCCGCGTGGGGGATACATGCGCCACAGCCGTGCCGTGAGCTGCTGCGCGTGCTCGTGCCCCATGGGAGACAGTTGCAACACGGCCTCATCCTGCGCTGCCCTGATTTGCGGGGTCATGGCAGGCGAGATGCGTTTGCCATTGCGCAGGAAATAGTGCACATCGCCCAGAATGGGCTTTAGCGCTTTCAGTGCCGGTGTCATCACCTGATGAGCGATGGGATGATGGATATGGGATGATGGTTGATCGGTTAATGGTTCATGGTTGATGGATGGTTGGAGTTGTGTTGGTGCTTCGGTTGAAGGCATATCGGGCATATTCAATGCATTAACCCGTTGGGTGCGCAATCGCTGACTCCTGATGCCTTTCTGCCGTTGCAGGTCGATACGTTGCTGCACCTCGGCCCAGGTGGCCTCCAGCCGCTTCTGACGCCACAGTCCGCCCTCGATGCGGTAAAACGGTTCCAGCAACGGCCGCAGCACCTGTTGCCAGCGCCGAAGCGGCAGACCGGTGATGCGCGCGAGCAGGCGGTCATCATCCGGCGGCGGCGCGCCATTGTTGCGCCAGCTATACAGCAACAGCAGCAGATACGCACCATGCGCTTCAGTCGTCAGGTGGCGCGTATCGGCCAGATAGGCATCGGTATAAAAGGGCATGATGGGCGCCTGACTCATTCAGATTCCTCCTTTGGCAGCTTCAGATCAATCCCGCTGACCAGCCGTGTTTTGATTTGCGGCAGGCGAATGGAAAACTGCTCGGCCGTGTGGGCCGTGGGTGGTGAGGCAGGCGTGGGCTTGGGGGTTGGCGGTGCTTCCGGCGCGACATTGCGCATATGGCGTGCCGCATCTGCCTTGGCCGAGGTGGGCTTCATGGGGGAGCGTTTGAGCGGCACCGGCAACGCCTGCACCTGATGCGCCGCCAGCATCTGAAGAATCCGCCCATGCAGGTAGGAGGGATCATAGCCCGCATAGTCGCAGACCATGCGGAAATCGCGTCCTTTGCCGGTCAGCCAGTCGAGTGCTTCCCGCTTGAGGCGTCGTGTCTCGCGCTTATGCGAGCGGCTGAGCGCATCGGAGAGCATCTGCATCAGTACCGCCCGCCACACCGCCTGCTCGGCGCGGCAGGGATTGAACGGCTCGCAGAGGAACAGATCCTCCAGCGAACTGCTAACCGGTCGTGCGGGACCTTTTTTGGGAATTAAATTGCGTAAGGTGGGAGTGGTAGGCTTGTCCGTCATAACAGTACCTCGTGTGTGCGGGTTGAACGAAAGGAGCAGGCGCAGCGCAACCAGGGGATCGTTCTGAATGACGACTCGGAATAGTCCAATCTATAATCACCATCATAGGTTGTCCTTTATGGTTATATCGAAAACTATAGGTGGATTTATGGCCGAGGCAAATAGAACCGTGGAAGATCAAAAAACCAGTCCCATTTTGGGACTTCCATGCCCATTACCGGAGGTTTAGCATGAAAAATATAGTGTGGGGAAGTACACCCATAGGTTGAAAATGGCGATCGCTCATCGGCTAACCGATTGGTCGCTGCCGCCACCTGGTTCGTGGAAGCGCGGTTTTTTGAACATACCATCCAGCACGACCTGACTCAGATCGACATAGAGTTCGCGCTGTTCTTTACTGAGGCCAGCCTTATCCATCGCCGCATTGGATGCGGTGACAAGAATCTCTGAGAGCTCTTCGCCCACAAAGGTAGCGATGTTACGGTTCTCCTGCTGCCAGTGTTTGGGCGGCACCTGCGTTTTGAGGATACGGATCAGTTCCAGTACCTGCGCCTGCGCATCGGTGACGGCTTCCAGCAATTCGCCGCGCACGGCCTCGGCATCAATGCGTTTGTCATGTTTTACGTGCTGGGCCATGCCATCGCAAATGCTGGTCATGGCAGCGCAAAGTTCATGCACATGCCGATCGGTGAGTTCACCGGCATAGGCTCGGATTTCCTGCAGGCGCGAGGCACGCTGATGCGTGGGATCGGCGGCAATGGTGGCAATGGCAGCCGCAGGGTCCGCCTTCGCTTGGGCGGTGGTGACATGCGGGCCGATGACGCCGAAATTGGCACGATCCACTTCATCGGGACGGACGATAACAGGGCCAGCGGGTGAGGCCGTTAAATCACGCGCTTGTGGCACCATGGCTGCCACGTCTTCCGGTAAGGCCTGAGGGTCGGGTTTGGCAACCAGCTCATGGCGTTCGGGAATCACCACGCCGTGCGAAAACGCGTGCGGGTTGGCAATGGATGCACGAAGGGTTTCGAGGGCTTGCGCTCTCACCAGATCGGTCGCTTCACGCGCCATTTTCAAATATTCCAGCTGATCGAGCAGGCTGACGGGGCCACGTTTCTGGGCCGATGCCAGAGCCGCGGCCAGACGGTCAGGAACCGGTAGCCGCAGGGGTAAATCGCTGCGGGCGGGCAAAGGCGTGACGCCAAACCCAGCCGTATCCGGTGGTGTGCCTACATCTTTTCTGCTTTTGCGATCATCTGCCATAGGCCAGATTCTAGCAAAGGAGTGTTACAGAATGATGAAAAAGACTAAAAAAAATAGCGCGCTAGCTTAAAATCGCATCCAGCGTTTTTCGGAAGGTATCTAGCTCAAAAATAAGGCGATATTGTTCGTCGATGGTGGGGGTGTAGAGGCAGTGATAGGGCAGGCCCAGCGTGCCTGCGATGCTGGCATACATCATGCGCGGGGTGAGGATGTTGATCAGCTCGATCACGGTGGTTTGTGGGGTGAGATAAATCATATTGGTGAGCGCTGCTCCGTGGGTGCTGAGTACCACCTCGGCACCTGCCATCAGCATGGCCTGCTGCTCAATCGACAATTCTCCCAGCCCGAAGGAAATGGGCTCAAAACCGAATTCAGATTCGAGCAGGCTTTCGATTTCCGGTGTTAAGCCGCCGCCGCCAACTTTGCGCGTGAGCGTGCCCGGGCGCTTGAGATAGAGCCGCCGCTTGCCGCCTGGCACCACAAGGTTCATTTTGTTGCGTACATAATGCACGCCTTCTTCGTGGAACATGCCGCCGCACAGGATCGGGTCGATGACGCGGATGGGGCCTTGCATGCCCAGCACCCCTTTTTCTGGCGCGATATGGCGCAGCAGATCAACCTGAAAGCCGTGTTCCATCAGCTGCTTTGGCATCATGAAGCCTGTGAAGATGGGGTCTTCGAAATAGCGCATCATGGGCATCAGTTCGAGCGTGAAGTGAAAATAATTGATGCCATAAGGATGGGTGAGCACGGGCGTGCGTTCGACCAGCGGAAATTGATCGAAATGCTCAACCAGATAGGCGTGGTCGGTGCTGTGAACCATATCCATCGCATATTGGTCGGTGTTGCGGGCGCAGTGTGTGTCCTGCTGATTATCCATGCCGGAGATGATCTCGCCTTCCCGCGTGATCAGTAGCTGCCCGCTATCGGTGATGATATATTCCCCGCGCAGCACCCCCATGCGGTCATAGACCGTATCGGTGAAATAATGCATCAGTGCCCCCAGCACGGGGCCTGGGAAATGGTGGAAATGGCTCAGCGGCGGGCGGTTGGGACGGCGCTGTGCCTGCAGGCGCAGAAACTGAAAATCACGATGATTGTAAAAACTATTGATCAGCTCTGCCATGTGCCACCCTGTCCGTGTTGATCACGCATCCATTGTTGGAACGCGCGTGCCGGCGTGATCGCCAGCGCCACAGGCTTACATGAGCAGGCAGGCAGCGTCAAGGCGCGCCCCAAAGCGGCTCGCATCGCAAATAATAGATTAACAATAAACCAATGGGTTAGGCTATGAGTCAGGACGAATTACAGGCATTATTGGAACGGGCCACACAGTTGCTGGAGTCGCATTTGACGCTGCTGGAATCGGGGCAGGAGGTGAGCGAGTCGGAAGAATGGCAGCGCTGCTTTGGCAAGGAAAGCGTGGTGGGGGTGCTGGCCAAACTGGTGGCCATGCATAAGCAATTGCGCGACCAAGAAGAGACGCCGCCGCCCGATGTTTTGGGCCTGTTTGCACCCATGAGCGCGGCAGACTGGGAGCTGCTGGAGCGCTGCGTGGCGCGCTGGAAAGCGGGGGAGGCCAAAGGCGAGGCGCGCGCCGATTAATGATCGGGCAGCTCATCGTTTCTGGCTTTATTGATGGCCTGAAAAACCGATTGCAGCGACAGGCGATCTGCCGAGCTCAGCGATAATCGATTCAGGAGCGCGGTCTGTTCTGCCATGCTGATGGGATCGCCCGTGCCCTGCATCAACTCTTGCGTACGTTGCGTACTGACAGGCTGGCGCAGAAAATCAGACATTTGTGCCGCCAGCGATTCGGCGAATGCCGTACGGTCTGTGTGCGGTGGCTGTTGTGACAACCATTGCGCAAACCAATCCTTCAAAGAGGGACCTTTTTTGCTGAGGCCGCCTTCGAGAACGAGCTGGTTGCCTGACACCGCATTGAGCGGTGAGGTAAAGCGTGTCCCCATCAAGGCGTGGGTGAGGCGGTCATAGATGGGTGAGAATCGTGGCGCACCCAGATATTGCGCCAGCTTATCGGCGACGGTGGCGTCGCTGATTTCGGTGGACTGGCTTTCCCACCGCTGAACCGCACCGATGCTGATATCCAGCGCATCCGCCAGCTGCTGTGCGGTGTGGAAATGCTGCTCGCGGGCCAGCACAATCACCTGTTCTTTCGGCGGCACGCCGGTTTCCAGCATGGTGGCATATTGCTGCGCGGTGTATTGTTCGCGGTAGCCCAGCATGAGCAGGCCGAGTTTGTGTGCGGTCGTATTGTCATCGGGCACGAATACCTGACCGATGATGTGCGCCGCGCCGATATTGTGGAAGTCTTTCGCCGCATCGCGCAGGGTTTGCATGAACGGCTTGGAATAGCCCGCCTTCTCCAGAAACACATTGTCGCTGAGTCCGGTGCGGGTCTGCAACTCTTTGAAGGTATCCACCCGCCGCTTGCCGCGTTCCGTACTATCGGGAATCAGCGGCGGATCGCTGATGCCTTCTTTCACGCGGTTGGCAATGGCCGCCGGTGAAGAACGCGACAGATTACCATTGGCAATGCTCCATAACCCAAGGCGTTGCGACGGAGTGAGCGAAAATGCCTCGCTGATGCCTTCCAGTGTTTCGCGGCGGATATCTTTTTGCGGATCCATCCAGTTGCGAAAGGCGGCGGGCTTCATCTCCAGCGCCTGACGCACCGCCAGATCACCGGCAAGCCCTGCTTCCTGTTTGAGATATTCCACAAATGCCAGCCGGTATTCATAGCCCTGCTTGCGGCCAGCCGTATCGATTTTGGGTGGATTGCCGGTATAGCGGTCAATCAACGATCCCAGATTCAGCGGTTGGGTGGGCGCTTTTGCCATGATAGTTCCGCGCAAGGTTTCATACAGGACGGTACCGTCGCAGCCTAGCAGCAAAAGATTAACATTTGGTGAGCAGGCGGGGCGTGGATCAGGTGACGGTGCGTGCTTCGGGCTGCGTTCTGGCAGCGCGTGCTGCGGCAGGGTCGATCTCAGTCACATCACCGTTGGCACCTGCATGTGTCACGCGTAGCAAAGGACGGACTTCTGGCAACGGCAGTGCAGCAAAATCAGAGCCAGTTGGTGCGCCTGGAGCGTTTTCTGTCCGTCTTCTGGGTGTGGGCAGAGGATCAGGCTCATAGTCTTTTGGGTTGCGGTCTGGGGGAGGTGTATGAGTGCGGTTTGCTTCTTCAACGGTTTTGGCTGGCAGTGTAGGCACGATATTTTCAAGAAAATGTTTACGCGCTTCTGACCCCTGCGGGATGTGAATGAGTGTGCCGGTACCGACATCATACACATGCTCGCCGATTAGGTTTGCATACTCAGGTTTTAACTGTTGGGTTGTTGGATCGCGGAGTATGGGAGGAAATCCATCCCGCGAATCAAAAATTGAAATTTGCGTTACGTTAGTGTGCTTTTTACCCAGTTCGGTTAGTTCCCGCTGTAGGCTGGGGGTAAAGGCTGTGTGGCCATTGCCAATGACGGATACCGTGAGGCCATTGCCACCGTTGGCGACGACAAAGCGGGCGTTGATTTCATCTCCTTGCACAATATTGTTTGCGCGAGTCTCTAATGCGGTTTCGAATGCGCTGCTCAGCCTAGCAATGTCATCTGGCTTAAACCCATGCCGCGCTAATTCGCGTTCGACATTTTCTCCTTTTGCGAAAGCATTCAGCAGGTAATGCGTAATAGGCAAGCCATTAATTTTGAGCGAGTGTAGTCGTTTGGGAATACTAGCCAAGAGATCAGAGTGTATTTGCTGATAGCCGTGATCGTGATTCAGTACCGGTACTCCAAGCCTACCCGCTTGAAACAGGACATTCCCCATTTCTATATCTTGTAATGTTCCTCTTGCGATAGCAGCAAGAAACTCGCGTTGCCGTTTGGGGTCGTGCATATTAGCTAGCGTTGCTCTTACGCCGCGATTATTCTCAACGGGTGATTCCAGAAAAATTTGGGCCCCAGATTCTTTAATGGCCCGCATTGCATCGGCCACGATGGCAATAGTATCGCCGGTAGGGTGATTCAAATCCGCAAGGACAACATGGTGCCCCTGACGCAGCGGAATGCGCATCAGCTCGGCCGGTGTGAGCCGCTGTGGACGCATAAAGTCAGGGTAAATGGGGGGGCTCATATCGGCCGCTGTTCCTCACGCTAGAATACCACCCTCTTACTGTAAGGTAAGAAGGTTAATAGCTGATTAACAGCAATGAAAAAGCATTAAAAATAGAGGGATAAGCGCCTGATTGGTAGCGTGCTTGGCAGTTATTTATGTTGTGAACAGACTCCAAGGGCCTGCGCTTATGTGCGCCGCCAACACGCTCCCGTTTTTTATGATACCAACAGCCCCAAGAGGGCTGCTTGGCAGCGTGCTTCAGTTTTTTTTATGTTGTGAACAGGCTCCAAGGGCCTGCGCTTATGTGCGCCGCCAACACGCTCCTAGAGGCGTGCTTGGCTACACTTCAAACCCGTATTTTTCTTTGAGCATGGTGCGGATTTCGTCGTTGGGTTCCTCGCCGTAACAAGAGGCGATGACCTTGCCGTAATCTTCAAGATCGATCATGCCGTCACCCTCAATGGCCTTCATGAATGCTGCCTCACGCGTGGGTTCCACCAACACGAAATAATAGGCCCAACGGCCCGTGGAGTCTTTGGCTTTCAGCTTATGCACCAGATGGCCTTTTTTGGCGATGATCTGGTCGACGAAGGAGCGTTTATCGTTCATAGGAATCCGCTAGCGTAGCCCTTTTATCATGTATTCTCTTCAGGTTACGAAAATATCGCCATAAATCAAGCACAGACTGTGAAAAGAGGGGTTTTTCGGCATGATTTGCCGGTGACGTGGTGCACAAAGCCGCCGGATCAATGATCGGGATGCGATTCGACATACGCCCCATGTGAATGGTAGTCGGCCTGTCCGCGATATTCCATATGGGCCGATAACACCGTTTTGCTCGGCACGCCGGTATCGGGGTGGTATTTCATGTTGGTCCAGTGGCCGTGGCGTGGATCGTGCTTCTCTTTGAACTTCTGCACCTTCGGGTGGTTCATGATGGTTTTCTTCATCGTGTCGGCGCAAAAATCGGCGGGATTTTTCAGCCCGTTGATATATTGCACGGCATGGTCGCGGATGTGGCTGAAGAGAGTGTTGAGATCATCGGGCGCAATGCGCAGCGCCATGCTGCCGCGCACCAGCTCGGCCATAATCTGATGGGCGACCTGCGTGGCTTTGCGGGCGACCTCATTGGGCAGCGGCGGCTTTTGCTCGGCAAAGCCTTTGCTCATGGTGACATCCAGCTGCTCATGAATGGCATGCAGGCGGCGAATGGTGGCCATCTGCGTATCATGCGTGTTAAAAGACTGATCCGTCGTGAGCGTTTGATCGTTCAGCGGCGCGCTGCCGGCATCGGCGGCTTTGGCATCCAGCTGGCCGGGTAATTTGAGATTGATGGTGATATTGGCCACATGCGCGGCATTCACACGGCTAATGGCGTCGATGGGTTTGTTCTGCGATGCATCGGCCCCCTGCATCGGCACCGCAATGTTGACGCTGATGACATTCGACGGCGCGGCAAACCAGTGGGGTTGTCCGGCCTGTGTGGTAAGTTGTGTCGCTGCTTCCATATCCGCTCACTATAGCAAAGAATTATGACGATTTTGTGATGATGGCATGAGGTTCTCCGTCAATGCAGTCTAACCGGTTGAGCGCGCTGCATTTCTGGTTGGTGGATGGTGCCGAGTTTGCGCACGCCGCAAATGGTGACTTCAGGTTCATAATCCGGCCGTGCGCGTTCGGTGGCGATGGCCTCGGCTTCGGTCGCGTGCATTTTCTCATAAAATTTGCTGCCCGGTGCCAGTTCTTTTTTCAGCGCTTCGGGCTTGATGCGTGAATGCGCCAGCTCCAGCGCGTGCATGAACATATTGCAATAGCCCTGCACGGTGATGTTCCAGTAGGGATCGAACAGATGGGTGCGTGGAATGCTGTTGCCTCTGGCATCCTGCGCGCTGCCTTCGATTTCGCGTTTGGAGGCTTCATACAACGTGTCTTTAAATTGTTCCAGAATGTCCAGCTTCTGATCGATGTCGGAGCCTTTCCCCAGTTGCGGGGCGCTGATATTGAACAATGCAAAGGCATGATCACGCGTGTGCTCCATCAATGTGTTCAGCCGCCGTTTGAGCTCTTGCCGCGGTAACATGAGGATGGGGGTGCGCATATGCTCGTCATACAGTGACGCGCCGCCTGCACTGGGGCCTTTGGGTGACGATGCTTCATCCTCTTCGGGCTCGTGCCCAACCGGGTGATCGGCCTCACCAGGATGGCCTGTTTTTGGCAGGCCGCGGCCGGGTGGCGCTGACACATCCCCACCATCAAACGGTAGCGGCTGGCGATTGGAGTCGGCATAGGCGAAGCTTTCGGGGACCATATAGGTGCCATCCAGCGTGATGGGATCGCGAATATCGCCGCACAGCACCGTATAGGCGCGCAGGTAACGGCCATAATCATCCTGCGGGTTGCGGATATTCTCGGCAATCTCATCGAGAAATTCGCGTGCCAGCGAGGGCGTGGATAGCGAGTGTGCATCGCTGCGTTGAAGGCTGCGTGCGGTGAGTGCCAGATCGCTTGCGACTTTGGCAAGCGCCAGCGAGCCGGAGCGAATATGCAGCTCCTTAAACTGCGGTTCATGCAGCATCGCCATCAGGCTATCGGCAAAGCGGTCGATCGATTCACGCAGCGGCTTGCTGCGCCGTGCCATGCTGCCGATGGTGAGCGGCTTGGCAGCTTTGGGCTGCGCGCGCGGTGAGTTGCATTCAATGCTGTTGATGGCCTCGATGATGGAGGTACGCAATACCGCTACCGCTTCCGTCTGTGCATCCGTTTGCCCCTTGCCCTGACCCTCGGGGTCGGGATGCAGATTCACATGGGTGGTGATGGCGATTTCGTGCGCCGCCTTAATGTCATCGTCATGCATGCCGATGAAGGTGGTTTTGAAGATGGGCTGCTGAATCTCCGGACGCCAGCCGGGAATCTTGCGTTTTTCCGCCTCGGCCTGCTGCAAGGAGTCGTGCAATTCTGTGCGGTCTTTGGAGCCGGGCGCAAAGACTTTTTCCAAATCTTCGGGCTTTGACCGTGGATTGGCAGCCAGGTTCACGCCAGCGAGAAACATCTGCGCATAGCCACGCGGTGGTAGTTTCCATTCATAGGCTTTGAGCGCATGACCGGGTGTACCGAAGGCATCGGGCGCTCTGGTTTCGCGTGCGGCGGCTTCTTCCAGAATACTGTCTTTGAGTGTTTTGAGAATTTCCAGCTTATGCCAGACTGCTTCGCGGCTGTTGTGATGGATGGGCTTTTTGTCATCCTGAAACAGCTCGGGCACATGGGCGTTGATCTGATCCATCATGCCACTCAGCCGCCGTTTGAGCTCTTCGATGGGCAGTGGTGGCCCCAGATGGTCCTGCAACGCATCGGCAAGGCTGGTGGTGGTGGTTGTGCCGTCGATATGATTATCCAGTGTGTGCGTGTCGCGGTCGTCGTAAGACTGCGGCAGTGACACGATACCCAGATCAATCGGATCCTGTGCAATCTGGCACAGCTTGGCATAAGCGCGCAGATGCTTGCTGTAATGCCCGTGATTGATGAATGCGGGAATGATGAGTTTGGCCGTATCAAAATGCGCATCGGTGTAGCCGCTCTTTGGCTGCGCTACCGGAAACGCATTGCAAATATCATTGGTGAGTTTGATCACCAGCAGGTTGCGCGCATCCTGCGTGAGGGTGGCGTTATCCTGCGAGCACACAAAATCGGCAGCGCGGGACGCTATCACCGACACCACATCGCTGCGCACTTCGCCCAGCGGTTTGGTTTTAGGAGTTTTGGCGCGGGTTTTGATAGCGCACGGAACCGTGGCCACCGTTTCGGCAATGATCTGCCGATACAGCTCATGGTCTGAAAGCAGGTGGCTATCGCCGTCTTCGCCGCCACCTTGTAGCTGATCATTCATGTGGGTGCTCCATCCCGTTATCGACCAGTGTAGCGCACCCCGCCGCAACGCAGTGTGACAATTTGATGATTTTTTCAAGCGAGTTAAGTGTGAAAAACGAGCAAAATGAGTTGGATAAAGAGGGGGTGGCCAGACTGTATGCCCGCGCCATTCGTGACGATTTTGGCGCGTTTATCGCCAAATGTTTCCACACCGTATCGCCGCATCAACCGTACCGGCATAACTGGCATATCGATCTGATTGCCGATTATCTGAATGCCGTGGCGCGTGGAGACATCACGCGGCTGATTATCAATATGCCGCCGCGCTCGCTGAAATCGATTGGTGTGTCGGTGGCGTGGCCGGCGTGGCTGCTGGGGCATAACCCGTCCATGCGCATCATGGCGGCAAGCTACAGCCAGTCGCTGGCGACCAAACATTCGCTCGATTGCCGGCTGGTGATGCAAAGCGCGTGGTATCAGGCGCTGTTTCCCGAGACACGGCTGGCGCATGACCAGAATGAAAAACACAAATTTGCTACCACGCGCTGCGGCATGCGGCTGGCAACGTCGGTGGGGGGGACGGCCACCGGCGAAGGTGGGCATATCTTGATTGCCGATGACGTGATGAGCCCGCAGCAGGCGCATAGCGACAGTGACCGCCAACTGGTGAATGACTGGTTTGACCACACCTTTTCCACGCGGCTGGATGATAAACGCAAGGGCGCGATGGTGCTGGTGATGCAGCGGCTGCACGCGCAGGATATTACCGCGCATTTGCTGACCAAAGGCGGGTGGGAGCTGCTGTGCCTGCCTGCGATTGCCGATGCGCCGCAGCGCTGGAAGGTGGGGGGCAAGGTGTATCGCCGTGCGCGTGGCAGCCTGCTGCATCCCGCACGCGAAGACCACATGCTGATAGAGCGCGCCAAGCGCGAACTGGGCTCCGCGCATTTCTCGGCGCAATATCAGCAACAGCCATTACCTGCAGAGGGCGGCATGATTCAGCTCGCGTGGTTCGCACGATTTTAGCGGAGAGATCAGGTGGTGCGGGTGGGTGAGTCGTTTTCGGCTACGATACGCGGCAATGATGCAGGCAGTGTGGAAGGCTCATGTATACTGGCTTCTTTTATTTCTTGTGGCAATGAAGTGCGTCTTGGGATGTGCTGAATTTCATCGTGCATTTTCTTTATGACATCGGCGAAATCAGCGCGGTTGATCCGAATCTCCAATGCAGTAGGTGAGAATGTGAAGGGTAGCTGAACCAGCGTCACATCGTTTGGGTTTAGTCCGGCACGCGCTAGGGCACGCTTCACGCGATCCATTTGCAACTCTGCTACTTCATTGGTTGGATAACTGTAATAAAAGTCTGCCGTGTAAAGGCCGCCGCTGAGGCGCGCTTGACGCGTGCCTCCCATTACCTGATCAAGCGTTTGCAGGGCTTGATCGTAGGTGGGTTTATCGAGTGTCAGAATCGGTTCGCCATTGCGGTGTTTTTCCATCAGCTCCTTGATGGGGTTGCGCTGGATGGCATCCGTAAACCAGCTCATGTAGCGATCATCCATTTCCACTTCGAACTGCATGGTTTGGGCGCCAGATGGAGGCTCTAGTCGCTTCACGTTGACAATATTAAATTGATGATAATTGGCGCGTGTGTATGCACGCAGTGACTTCAGTTGCTCCAGATCCTGCTCGCTTCCGGTGAAGTAATAGAGTCGACCTGAACCGGATTCGAACTGCACGCGCTGGGAATCTTCGGGACGATAACGCTGGCGAAGTTGCTGCGTAGTAAGGGGAGCTGTTGCATCAAGGCTAAGCCCAAGCAGCTCTACCCATTGATCGGCGCGCGCGTTAAAAGAAGGGCGCGGCCATCGTTCGGTGGGAATGGGCCGTGGCTCGATATCTTTGGGAGGGGTGGCCATGGACGTACCTCCTAGAGGTTGCGTGTGGGTGGTTTGGCCATCACAATGCCACGTGGCAAACCGCTGCCATGCGGATCGATGGAGGTAGTATCGCCCACGGCAGCAACAGTGACAGAAACGGGCACTGCGCCGCCGCGTTTAGGCAAGGAGGGAAGTGGGCCGGTGCCGTCTAGAAACTGCTGCACTTTTTCACGGTTCTGCGCAAACCAACCCAAGAGCGTGGTGCGGTCCTGTCCGTTGAGTTTCAGCATAAACCCAACATCGGTTTGTTGTCGTGCAGGGCTGAAGGCATCATAGGGTGTTACGTCCATGCTGGCTAAATTCAGGTGATCCTTCAGCGTGGTCAGGAGTTGGTAGGGCTTGAAATCGCTGAGCGCTACAGTCGGCGGCATCTCGAAAATATAGCTATACAGAAAGCTCGGCATCCCCACAGGGAAGGGCAGGTTGGGGTCGGGCTGGAATTGCATAAACGCCCGCGATGGAACAAGTCCTGTGATATGACCAAAATCGACGCGCTGCTGTTCGTTTTGCATCTCGGGATCGAGTGCTCTGGAATTGAATGCTCTGGACAAGAACCCTGGGGGAATTGACAGCTCACCGCTCAGCGGCTCTGGCCTTAGCACCGGAAAATCTTTGGGGCGCGACATGGGAGTGCCTATGTTGCGTGGCTAGCTGACATCGCCGCGACCACCGGCTTCGGTTGGTCTGGCTAAATTCGCCAGAGGTGTCGTGATGACAGTGCCACCTGCAAAGCGAATTTCTGAGCTGGTGTTAATATTGCCAAACTGTCGCATTTTTAGATTAATAGGGTCCATGTTTTGCAGGAGTTGCTCCATTGAAGGCAGGATATGAGTAGGTGTTGGAACCACGCCCGGTATGCTGTAACTTTCTGTTATGCGTTTGATTTGTGCAGCAGTATAGAGGCCTGCTCCAGCATTCATTTCAGTAGCGATTGTATCTTTTAGTCCTCTCAGTGCATTGAGTTGAGCTGTAAATATGGCGTACGGTGCCCTGCCATCGTCTCGAATGGGAGGTAGCCTATCAATACCAGCTTTCACCAATGCATCGCGCATGGTATCCAGATGTGCCTGAAATGCGCGGTCATAGTCCTGCTTCGTGGGGTAGGGGTTGTTTGCTTTCACGAACTCATCTATAGATGCGCGCAATGCTTCCATGCCACCGGGAATGCCTTGTTGAAATGCGTTTAGTATTGTGGCGTTGACACGATTAATTTGCGCTAACAGTTCATTCTTCTTAGCAGGATCACCTTCTTTTGTGTATCGTTCCTGCAGTTCTTTATAGGTTTGTGGTTTCGTCATGCCATCCTCCCGTTAATTCATGCCCCATTACACCACACAAAGGTTACAAGTTGATGAAGATAGAGTGTTTTTAGGCTCTAAGACCTGAATTTTCGTTGGCAATTGCCCGTTTGAGCGCTTGGGAAAGCTGGCGGGGGCTGCTCTTTTATACCGTTGCTGCGGTGCCTGTATCGCGCCCACCTTGGGAGGCCTGTTTGCGAACCTCATCGGGAAGTGCAGGGCCATCATCACGAGGTGCAGCGGTAACGCCTACATTTGCTAATACCAGATTCACTCGAAGTGCAGCAGGGTCTGCGGCATCCGCCCTTTGCCGTGGTCTTGCTAATGTCCTAATGGCGATTTCCAACTCTTGTATGTGCTCTTTGGCTTTTAATTCTATTGCTTTTCTGGCGGCATTTGGCGCTCCGGTTTCTGACTCTGTTTCGGCATAAACATTGGCTGCTTTTCCAATCCACTCCTTGATTTTCTCTGCCAGTGGCCCGCTTCCCATCACGGTTACAGCCTCTGCATTGGAGAAGGTCTCTTTCATCTTTCTGGTGATTTCATCGGGCGTTCCGGCGGGCAGGGAATAGCGTTCGCCATTCACCAAAATGCCACCATGGGTAATCCAGTCGGTAATGACCTGGGGTACTCCTGTGGCTCGACCGGCCACAGCAATAGGCGGTGAACCAAGAGATACAGCGGTTGGCATATAAACCCTGCTTGCCTGCAGAGCGGTGGTTTCATCCATGGCGCTTAAGGCTCTTGCCGCTTCGTAGTTTGGTACGGTGATTTTTAGAATGCCGGGTTCGGAGGAAGTGTCGATTCTAATCCCTTCCATATTTAACAGGCTTACGGCGATACCTGTAATATTGGGATTCTTTGCAGGGTCCGCATTAAGCCCCATGGTGCTTGTTCCATCCGTGATTTGAATGTTGCGTATTCTTCCACCCATGAAGAGCTTTAATGCAGACTCCCGATCGTTGCTCATGCGCAGAATAAGCTCCTGCATCTGGTCTCCGTCTCTGAGAATCGATTCCTGACTCACTGAGACGTGCAACGTGGGGCGCTTAATGGCAGAAGGCGGTGTCAGAATGGGTGCATCGGTATCGGCTGCGGCGGTGATGGTTGGCAGTGTTGCGCCTTGTGGTCCAGCAAGCTGTGCATAGAGCGGTTTATAAGAGCTTAATCGGGCTTCAAAGCCGCGCTGCCAAGCGATGTGGTTATCTGCACGCGTGAGAGCGGGTAGGTATCGTTTATAATATTCTTCCGCATAGGCTTGCGTGGTGTTGTCTTTAAGTTCAGCAAGCCGTTGTGCTGATTGATCCCTTCGCTGAATCCAGAAATCACGGATGGAGGTGTGGGCGGCTTGCTTGGCTTCTGCCAGTTTCTGGATGGTTGCTTCCGGCCCTAATCGTAATTCCATTCCCTGTATGGCGGTTAGCACGGACTCTCTCCACGCGGGATCTTTCAAATCTCTGGGAACAGGTATATTGGCGGCCTGTGCTAAGATACGATAGGAACCATCAACGCCCATGTGATAGCTGATGTCGGCGGCAATGCCTTGCAGAATGGGCGATTGGAAGCGATCGAATCGTTGATTGATTAAATGCACCTGGCGCCACATGTTGAATGAATCGGTGCGAAATGCATCGAGCCGAGCACGAATGGCAGCCGGTACATCGGCGACATAATCGCCGCTGCGCTGAACATAAGGCCCCACTTCACGGAATAGCCTCTCGGCTTCGGCTTTTCCTGCAGCCCCCGGCTTGCGTAAGATATGTTCGGCATAGGCGGTAGCAGTCATGCCAAACAGCGTCACATGCCCGTCGGAGCGAATCATTTTCCCTTTTTTATCTGTCACAGGAACGCTATCCGAGAAGCCTCCCTCGCTTGGCTGAGTTAGCCGCGTGTAGACCATGTGATGCATCTTGTCTCTATCGCCCGTGTTTGGTGGAGATGCCATTCAGATTTCCTATAGTTTCCCAGCTTCAGTCTAACGTAAGAAAGTTACCAAAAGATGAATATTACCCACTCATGGGACACGGCGATTAAGGCCGGAAAAGGCCGCGATGCCAGCGTTTGCCTGACATTTGAGCAGGTGGAGTTATTGCAACCGGCTGATAAACCGGCCGGATTGGAAACGGATGCGGCTTTGGGAACGGGCCGCCTGCAGCACCGGCTGGTGGATGTGTGGGTGGGGCGGGTGGAATATCCCGATCTCAAGCGGCAGGTGATGCGGATGGCCGCCCGCGACAACCCCCATGCGATTCTGATTGAGGACAAAGCATCCGGCCAGTCGCTGATTCAGGATTTACGCCGCGAAACCAGCCTGCCGGTTATTCCCATTCTGCCGCAGGGCGACAAGGTAACGCGGCTGGCGCAGGTGAGTCCGATGATTGAGGCAGGGCAGGTGGCGCTGCCACGCCATGCAAGCTGGCTGGCGGCATTTGAGCAGGAAATTCTTGCATTCCCAAACGGCGCGCATGACGATCAGGTGGATGCGCTGTCACAATATCTCAACTGGGCGCGCCAGCGGCAATGGGACCGCATTGGCATTCGAAGAATTTGAGTTACAGCGATTGCGCTGCCGATTTATCGGGCAGGCCGGGAATGGTGGCGCGCCAATCATTCAGATGCGCCCGTGCATCGTCAAGTATAAGCTTTGCCGCATCATAGTAGGGTAGCGCAGCAGGACTAAGTTTATCACGTGATGCGGTGGTGAGTTCATTAATCCGCGTGATTTGCGTCACGATATCATTATCGAGCGCACGTATGGTGCGGGCGCAGACAGATTCATCGCTGGTGGGTGATTTACGTAGCAGGTTGGCACCGCCGCTGAACCCCAGACGGTTCATCAATCCTTCAACCGTGCCGGTGGCGCCGCTGCGAATGGTTTTTGCGCGATCGAGAATATCGGCAATCTGCTCGATGGTATCTTCGGTTGCTTTAGTGAGTATGGGATCGGATAGTATCTTACCCTCCGGCGATTGATCGCGGTTAGGGTCGGGCACATTGCCGCGCAGTTGGTTGGAATCGGGGTGCGCGCTGTAATAGGCCAGACTGAGCAAGGCCGGTGCAACGGATAGCTGTGCGCGCACAATACCGGCGAAGCGATCGTCCGGTGTGGGAAAGTGCGATCCGGCCAGCAAGCCTTCGGCGCTACGCATGACATTTGCAAAAATCTCAAAATGATTGAGTTGCGTTGTGTTGTCGTGTGGCTGCGGTCCGCCGTTTCTCCTGCTTCTGCGCCGCTCACTTTTATCCATGCTGTTCAGCTCTGTGCGAACGGCATCGGGCAGGTCGTAGCGGAAGCGGGCATCCTCGCCGCGATGAAAGCACAGCAGGATCGGTCGGGCGGGTGGGGTGTGTGGCGTATCGCTCATGCACCGCGTGCGCCTCCTGAGCGCTTGATCTCGACCGGTTTAATATCCAGTGAATATTGCCAGTTCGCCAGATGCTCCCGCGCATCGAGCAGAAAGTCTAACGCCGTGCGCAGAATATCGGATGATTTTTCTCTAAACCCCTCGCGCACTTCGCCCGTTGTGGGGTCGTAGAGCGACTCCATGACATCCCTGATCTTGCCTTCCAGACCGGTCTGCAGCGTGGCAAAGGCATGGTCAGATGCGGCACGCTCATCGCTGCTTCTGGCCAGATTGGGCTGCGCAATGCCATAAGCGCCGCGAAGATGCTGCTCCTGCCCAATATGCCCGCGCAGCGTATCGGCAGCGGCGAACAGCTGGTCAATCTGCGCGTTGCAATGATCCTGCGAATCATTGAAATGATTGGATTCAAAAAGCCCCCATTCCGGCGAGCCTTTGGGCGTGCGCATGGCCGCCAGATGCACCATGTGATAGGCCATGATCAGGTGATGGCGCATGATATGATAGTAGGTTTCATCCAAGCTGGGCGAGTCATTGATGGAGCGGATGTGGCCTTCATCGAGGCGTTGCAGCGCCTTCATTTCCTGCTCAATACCGGGGGAAGGCACTTCGGTATGGGCGCGTACAATTTCCGGCAGCTCGTGCGGCGACTGACCATACACACACGGATGCAGCTTGGGAAACAGGCTCATCACTGGCATCGGCACATCAAATTTTGGCTGCACGGCGGGGGTGAGATCGGGCGGGGGCGGTGCCGGCGGCATTTTCTCCAGCTCCTTTTGCCAGCGCTGCATATGTTCCTGCGCTTCGTTGAGAAAACGATAGGCCACGCCGTAAAGGGTGGCGGTATCGCGATGAAAGTCATTGTCCCGATGGGTGTGAGCGGCAACAACCTCGCTCAGCCATTCCTGAAGCCCCAGAATGCCGGTGCCAAAACCGGCGAGTTCCTTGCCTGCTTTCTCAGGATCGTGAAGTTGCGTCGCCTGATGGAAGGTGAGTTGCAGGTGATTCATGATTTTATCCTGCGCACCTTTGAAATAGCCTTCATTGTTGGTGATGTGCTCCGGCGAATCGGGTTTGGGATTGAGTGTGGTGGCGGCGTCGATCAGTGCGAGCGCCATATTCAGGTGGTGCTGCAGTATATTGTAATAGGCAATGTGCGGGATGGCCGAATCGCGGATGGCGTGTTTATACATATGGTCCATGTCGCGCATGATTTCGAGCTTACCGGCCAGCGCAGCGCTTGGGTTGGCGAGAATGGTAACAAAATCCGGTGAGATATCGGCGACATGGTCGAATTGTACCGGATAGGGAAACCCGTCCATCGCTTCATGGGGAAACAGCGTCAGCAGATGCGGAATGGATTCATGGCGAGTCATCATGAACCTCCAGCGCGTCCGGCCTTACCAGACTGTTCGCGCTGCGGCGGCAGGCGAACGGATTGCTGCCACTCTGCGGCGTGCGCTTTGGCTTCTTCCAGATATTGACTGGCCAGCGCCCAGCATTCTTTGGTGAGTTCGTGATGCGGTAAATGGGCAATGGCTTCGCGTTCGATATCGATGCAAGCTTTCATGCTGTCGAATTGTTGCTGAAGAAAAGCAAACTCAACATCGATCTCTTTGCGCAGATCACGCGGGCGTTGCGGTGGTCCTACGTCCTCGCCGATGGGCTTGGGCAGGATGCGCGCTTTCAGGGCAGCAACATGGCCAGAGGTGCGGCCTTGCCATGCCTCCATGACGGTATTTTTGATCGACTGGTAGGTGGCTTCGGCAGTGTGTTCAAAATTAATGTAGGTATCCAGATGCGCGAGAATATGCTCGGGGCTATCAGGCTTATCGGCTACAGCAGAGGCGATATCGAGCAGTTCGCTGGCCATATTGAGATTATAGGTAAGAATATTGGTACGGCGCGCCTGCTCGGATTCCTGAGCGTCATAATTGACCTCGGGCGAAGGCGGTTGCTCCTTTTCATGCTCTTCCAGCGCAATATGCTCCAGCCCGATACTTTCCGCCGAGACTAAATTGGTGGTGAGCAGATGTGCCTCTTCGCTATCCATGCGTACCCCCGGGCAGATGGTAGTGGTGCGGGCAGGCTTTGGGTTGTCGTCATCATCGATGAGATTGAGGATTTTAGACAGCAACGGCGCATGGGCTACTTGCAGCCGCATGGGCATGTTATGCTCCACTGCCGTCGCCTCATTGGTCAGCACCAGTAGTGGGCGCCTGTTTGTCTTTTCATCGCCGTGCATTGCACCAAATGTCCCGTGTCGTCTGCTCTAGTTTTACCTGATTTTTGAGGCGGCATCCAGTGGGGTGGGCGGAATGTCACAGAATATTCATAATGTTGCCTGTGGGGCTATGGTATAGTGGGCAAGTGAACAAGCCTGAAAGGGCTGCGTTTGACATGGAACAGACAGGTATTGCATGGCACTGACGCCAACCGATAAAGAGCCTACCCCTGAGGGTGCCGCAACCACTGCGGCGGCAGAAGCGCCGCTGACCGAGAAGCAGCAGATGGAACGTGCGTGGGATCTGGCTGAAAGCTCCAGCCGCCTGCCACCGATTGCAACTGCGGCGTATCGTGGTCCGAGCGAGGCGATTTCCGCTACTGTGCATGGGCTGGTGATGGGCGGTATTGGTTACTTTCTGGGCCACCAGTTTGGCCGCTTGGGCGAACGCTCTGTGCGCGAAGGCGAGGCGTTGGGTGGCCGTATGTGGGAACGAACATTCCGTTGGGGTGGTGCCGGTATTTTAGGGTTTATGGGCTTTCAAAGCAGCTCACGCGAGGTGCGCGAGACGCGTCAGCAGCTATCGGATTTGCAGGAGCTGATTGGGCGTGTGCATGATCAGAATCTGGCGCTCAAGCGCGAATTGCGGGCGCAATTGATTGGCAAGGGACGGCTGAGCGGTTACGATGATGCTTGGGAGAAACAACGCGGTATGAATGCCGCAGGTGTGGCAGAGCCAGCAATACGTGAAACTAAAGACAAAGCACCGATGCCTGAGCCTACCGGCGATATTGTGCGTGATCCGAAAACACAGGTGAGCGTCGCTGATATAGCTCAGCATGAGGTGGTCAAAGCCACCGAACAGCCAACCGTGCAGATGTAGTGCTATGTCTGGCCTCTCTTTTTTCCGAATGTGACAGAGTAAACGGGGCAAGGTGCATGAATCCTTTACGCCATGAACGTATGATGCAACGTGCTAGCCGCCGATTTGATGAGATTGTGGATGGCATGGTACAAAGCGGCGGCGCACCCATGGCGGCGCAGGCTTTTAGGCGTTTTGAAGAAGTGTTGGCCGAGATTCAGCGGGAGTTGGGCGTGCAGCAGGAGTTTCCTTCCGATAAAGATTTGGTAGCGCTGACCACAGGCGCGTTTGTCCGCAGTTCCAGACGTTTTTATATGGATGGTGATCGCGTCGATCAGACCAAAAAGATGCTGTGGGATCAGGTGAAAGAGGAAATGTTTGCGCAGTTGCGCCGAGATCATGACGTGGCAACCAGCCGCACGCGTGAGCTTTTTATGCGTGGATTGGGCGTGTCACCGGGCCAGATTGCGATTTAGCGCGTTTCCAACTAGTGCAGCGTGGGTGCGCCCGGCTTATCGGGAATATACACCATATTGGCCCGCGAGGTGAACGTGTCGGAAAGCAGCGGGTCGCCTGCCTTGGCCGAAAAACGCGGCGCTTTGTGGCGATAGAGCTTCCACAGACGGCCTTCTTCGCGCAGCAGGTCGGAAATGATAGCCAGCCCTGCAAATTCGTCATAGGTAGTTTGTGCCACCTGATCGGCCTGCTTGATCATATCATCAAAAAACTGCAGCATCGGCCCGATGCGGTAAATTTTAAAGCAATCGGCGTGGATGGCGCGGTGGCCTGCCATGCGCACGGCACGAACATACGATTGTGGCAGCGGATCATAGGTCTGGCGCGCCGCCAGCATCCGCTTCAGCCGCAGCGACAAAATGGCATTGCGCTCGGCCAGCGGCGAGTGATAGCGCTCGGCCAGCATGACCGGCTCATAGCGCGCCCGCTCCATCGCCGCCGCAGAAAGAAATGAACGAATGACCGCGCTGTCGGTTCCCAGCATGGAATCCAGCTGCTGTTGGGCCTCGGCCTGAGAGAGCCAGCCTTCCGCTGCAATGGAGGCGGCGACATTCACCATGTCGGCCATCAGCTCGGTGATTTTATAGCCCGGCACATAATTCATATCGGGATGTGTCAGAATCTCGCGCGCAGCTTTGCGCAGCGTTTCAAAATAGGTCTCGGGCAGAATCGCACCGGATTCGAGCAGTTGATCCATCAGGCTGTCCAAGATTTCCAGAAAGTCTTCTTTATTGCGGATCATGCGTCTATCTCCCACCATGGCATCCTGCCACTTTGTTATTGTACCACACGCTGGTGTCTGCCGAAACGGCGCCTTGGGCGAGAGTTGGACACAATTCCGGCATTATTCGCCCAGCTTACCAAAAAAGTATGAAGAAACCCTTAATGGGCAGGATTTTGGGGTTAAAGATTGTAGCAATGATGTCAATTCCGTCGATTTCTGCCGGTTTTGTTGATTTTATGTCGCATGTATTTTGTGACTTCCTGATATAGCGGCAAGTACGTAGAGTCGTAATTATAGAATCGAATTCGTGTGAATGCCGCTAGCCACGGGTCATGATGGCAGGCGCCTTGAGCGCCTCGCGCTTTGCGGCTTTGGTTTGTTCGACAAAGTCCTGCATTAACGCTTCCAGTGTCGCCAGATTGGAATCGCGCTCACCCTGCCGCTGCGGTGGCAAGATGACATAGAGTCCGGTGTCCATTGGAATCAGATTGATGTTACCCTTTGCCAGACTTTTCTCATCGGTGAAGGTGTTTTTGCCAGTGTCTGTCATGAGCAGATCATGTTTTGGATAACGCGTCATCACGGTGGCGCATAAATCATAAAATGCACGCTCTTTGTCGAATGGTTTATCGGGTTTCAAATCCTGTGCGCGTGGTGCGCCAATGTTCAAAATGAAGCCATGCGCGGGGGGCTCGCCGTCCTGACCGGCGGTATCAAACGGATGGGCCTCAATGGTGGCAGGTATGGCTTGGTGAATTTCTTTATCCAGCTGTTGTTTATTATACCGCTCAAGCTGCTCCAGCTCTTCGGCGGATGTGCCGGGCAAGGGCTTGCCATAGCGCAGCACCATTTCGCGATTGAGCACAAACCGATTATCAGCGATACGGGCATTGATTGAACCTTCGATGGCTTCAGGGGTTGAAAGCCCGCGTTGAATATCCTGAAGGACAGGGTTGACGGAACGGCCCATCATTTTTGCAGCTTCGCGCTCAATGGCAGGCAGTTTATCTGGATTTTTGAGGATGATCTCAAAGCCTTTATGCGCTTCGCGGATGTTGGCAGACTGTTGCTCGAGTATTTGTTCGACGATTGCCGCGGCTTGCTCATAGCTTTTGCCTCTGAGTGCGCCGCCTTCGATGGTTTGTGGAAGGCCGGTGATATTATCGAGTCCCAGCAAAGATTCCAATTGACCACGAAGCGCGGCTTCGGCCTGTCCCAGCGTGGGGATGGTGCTGGAGGTTCCGCCAAAGTAATAGGCGTATGATTTTGCCGCTTCTGCGATGATGGCATCTCTGGCCGCATTTTCAGCCCAAGCTTCTGCTAATAATGCGGCAGAATATTCTTCTGCCATGGCACCACCTGCGGCGGCCAGTAGTTTAACGGGTGCAGTAGCCGCGGCTGCGGCGCTGGTTGCGGATATCATAAACCCGCGGCGACCGGGAATATCGTCAACATGCCACAAATCTTCCCAAATTTTGGCAGCACGTCTGCGTGCGCGCTCCAGCGCTGCCACCAACGTTGGTGAGTAGCGTGGTTTTTGCTCTGTTGGTTCGGAATCACTCATGGTTTCAGTATAGCCCATTGGCTCACAAAAAATATTACAATCACGTGAAATATCTATCTTTTCAGGAGAATCCCATGACCTCAATTCTGTCACGTCTGATGGGGCGCAAGGCCGCGACCCCGATGCTTTCCGATGCGAATTATCCGGCGAGTTTTATGGCGTCGCCCGGCAAGCCGGTATGGATGCGCCGCGACTATCGCCGCTTTGCCACGGAGGCCTATGCGCGCAATGTGGTGGCGCACCGTGCGATTGACCTGATTTCGGGAGGCGCGGCGAGCGTGCCGTTGCAACTGCTGGGGGAACAGCCGGCATTGTCGCGCGTGCTGGCGCGGCCCAATCCGCTGCAGGATTATACCAGTTTTGTGCGTGCCGTGATGACGCAGAAGCTGATTTCGGGCAATGCGTTTATTCAGGCGGTGGGCCCCAAAGATGCGCCGCCGCTGGAGCTGCATGCGCTGCGCCCAGACCGTGTGGCGGTGATTGCCGGAGAAGGCGGCATTCCGCAGGGCTATCAGTATAAGGTGGGCGAGCGTGTGACGAATTATCCGGTCGACCGCATCAGCGGGCAATCGCGCATTCTGCATCTGAAACAATTTCATCCGCTGGATGACTGGTATGGGCTGTCGCCGGTGGAGGCTGCGGCCTATTCGATCGACCAGCACAATGAAGCGGGCGCGTGGAATCAGGCGTTACTGCAACATGGGGCGCGGCCATCGGGCGCGCTGGTGGTGAACCGCAAAGAAGCGGGCGGCCAGCTTTCCGAAGAGCAGTATTACCGCATCAAACAACAGATTGAACAGCAATTTTCCGGCCCTGAAAATGCCGGAAGGCCGCTGCTGCTGGAGGGCGGACTGGACTGGAAAGAGATGAGCCTTTCGCCCAAGGATATGGATTTCATCGAGGCGAAACATTCCTCGGCGCGTGACATTGCGCTGGCCTTTGGTGTGCCGCCGCAGTTGCTGGGCATTCCGGGCGATAACACCTATTCTAATCTGGCTGAAGCGCGGCTGTCGCTGTGGGAGCAGACCATTCTGCCGCTGGTGCAGGAATGGGTGGGCGCGCTGAACCACTGGCTGCTGCCGATGTTTGACAATAGCCTGAGCCTGCGCCCGCATTATGATGATATCAGCGCATTATCGCCGCGCCGCGACAGCGTGTGGGAACGGGTGAAGGGCGCTGATTTCTTAAGTGATGACGAAAAGCGCGCGCTGGTTGGGGTGTAGGATTATTGTTTGCCAGAGCCACCGCCACGGGCGGGAAAGCGGGCGACTTTGCCTGCGGCTTCACCTTCGGCAATCAGGCGGGCGAGCTCAGGGTCTTGCGCTCCCCTGCCATCATGGGTGGCGGCTTGTACGCCTTGACCTGAGGGTGCAGAAGGACCATGTTTTGCCTGATCGGGATCGCGGTGTGGTTCTTGGTATCCCACTTTCCCATCATAAATATGGCTACGCTGAAGCGCAATTTCTGAGCGCAGAATGTGTGCGATGTCATAGTCATCCGTGGTGCGTGGCAACGAATCATCTATGATAACATCCGCGCCGCAGGTGATGTAGTCTGCATGTTTGATGCCGTTCAGCGCGCTGTTACTGCCTTTAAAAGTAGTTTCATGCACGAGCTTGGCATCCTTCATATTGCAATCGATGAACTGACAGTTATCGAAGGTACACCTACTAAACGTTGCCTTGCTGAAATCGCAGCCAGTGAACACACAGTCGCGGAAAGTGACATTGTTTAGCGTGGCATCAACAAACATGGAGTCATGAAAGCTGCAATGGTTGTAGAGGGATTGAGTGAGCGTGGCGTTATCATAAAAGCAGGTTTGAAAATGCGTGTTGCGCGTGAAGACGGAATGTTGCGTTGCCTTATAAAAATTGCAGTTTGTTAGTGTGGATTCACTGTAGCAATTATGACTAAATTCGCTGTGGCGGAAATCGCCTTCCAGCGCGGCATCTTCAAATCGTAATGCGCCGGTGCTGCCAGTAAGGTTCAGCCGAAAAAGTGGCTGTTGCGGACGCTTGATGCCATGTTCGCGGCGCAGATGATCGGTGGCATCCTGATCGATATAAAACAGGGTATCGAGCGCAAGGTTTGCCAGATCTGCGGTTTTTCCATCTTTGGAAATAGCAAGCGTTTCATTGATCAATGCGTCTTTTTGTGCCTCATCGAGGCTGCCATTAAACCACACGGGCGCATTAGCAGAGAGTTTGCGTTCTGGCCCGCGATGCTGCCGGATGAGGGCAGGGGTGACGATGCTACCATCATAGATGCCGCGTAAGACATCTTCCAGCTCATCTATGTGCGAATGGCTGGCAGAAGCGGCACAAAAATGACTGACCATCAGATCAGTATAGCGCTGCGATGCGCGAAACCGTGCATAGGCTTTGCTGTCTTTAGCAGGAATGATGGAGGTCATTTTATCGCTCATAAGATCTTATCGCTTCCATTTACTCATATCGACAACAGTACCGCCGGATTGCTCGATTAGTTGATCCACATGTCCGCTGCCTGCTTCTGCCGCGGGGTTGGTCACCGGCCTATCCCAGCGTGCCTTGGCAGCAGTGGCCGCGCTGACAGGGGCATCGCCTTGATGTTGTGTAGAGGTGGCGGCAACGATTGTAGGTGGTGCGGTTGCTGCGCCATCAGCGGCTGGTTCATGTTTGGCAGGCAATTTCTTCGTACGAATGGCATTTGCCATCTCACCTGCGATGGCAGGATCGACGGTGACATCGATCAATAGATGGACGTTTTTGAGGGTAATGCCTTCCAGATTACTGTGCTGCCCCGTGATGTTGCAGCCTTGTTCCAATACCGTGTTATCCAAGGTAACGCCGTCAAAGATACAATTCTCGAACGTGCATTTTTTAAACCGTGCATGAGAAAGATCGCAATCTTTGAACACGCAGTTGCGGAAGGTGCTGTTGGTGAAATAACTGTCACGAAAATCACAGTGATGAAATTCGGTGCGCTTTAATTCAGTGCCTGCGGGTATGGCATCAATGGATTGTCCGGGCTCTGACGTGAATTCACTGTCATTGACCAGCGTGTTGCGCAGGTCGCAGTTTTCAAAGCGCGTGGCGGCAGCATAGAGCCCATGAATGCGGTTGCGCAGAAAATTGCCGCTGATGGTGCTGCTGGCGATGATGCTGTCGGTATTGAGAGCCTGACGGCAATCCAGTTTCAGCTGGCAGTTATCGGCCATCAAGCCAAATTCAGATAGCGCCAGATTCAGCCGGTAGCTGCCATCGTGCAGCTGCAGAATTTTTCCCAGCTTCAGATGCACAAAATCGGCAAAGGTGTCTTTGGCCAATTCATTCAATTCTTTGCGGAGTGTTTCGCGTTGTTCTTCTGCGGGTGAACCGATAAGCGTTAAGGCTTCGTGCGCCCCGTGGCGATCTCTGGCATCGCGGGTTTTCTTGACAATAGCAGGCTCCACCAGTGTACCCGCATAGGCTTCACGCATGGCATCATAGACGATGTCACTATTTTTACCGTTTCTGAGCACGCAAAACCGACGTGCCACCAGACGGTCATAATCTGGTGAGTCGCGTTGAGGTATAGAAAATGTTGGGTCGCTAGCCATAGCCAAATTCTAGCAGTTAACCGCAGACAGTTTGATGACAGGAACATGACGAAATGATGACATTTTCTCTCTTACAACCCCTTCATGACCATGAGGATTCCATGACCCCTGATTTTTATGAACGAAAGATTGCCAATAGTATGCGCGAAGTGTGCCGGATGTCGCTGCCGTTGGAATTGAAAATGCTGGCTGAAGATGGCCGTTTTTCAGGCTATGCCAGCGTGTTTGGCGTCACGGATAGCCAGCGCGACATGGTGATGCGCGGGGCATTTCTGGGCACCATTGCGGGCCGGATTGCCGAGATTAAATTGCTGTGGCAACACCAGCTGGCAGAGCCGATCGGCTATTTTACGACGATGTTTGAAGATAGCCGTGGCCTGTATGTGGAAGGGCAGCTGATGATGGATGTGGCGCGGGCGCGTGAGGCCTATGCGCTGTTGAAGCAAGGCGTGGTGCGGGGATTATCGATTGGATATTCGCCGATTCGCTATACCCGCGACCCCGATACCGGCGTACGGCATCTGCGCGAAGTGGCGTTGTTTGAAATTTCGCTGGTGACGCTTCCAGCCAACGAACATAGTCAGGTGACGCTGGTGAAAGGGCAGGATGATTTGCCGGAAACCACCAAAGATTTCGCGGACGTCTGCCTCGCGTTGGATGATGCTCTTGCCGCGTTAGCGGGGATTTGTCACTAAAACTTCATATAAATCAGGTGCCGCCGTGATAGAATGACAGCATGAGTGATACTATCAAAACGCCTGCTGGCGGTATTCGTGCCACCACGGCAGATGATGAAGAGGCGGCCACCACCCGCCCCAAAGAGCGCCCGCCCATGCGTTACGGCGAGGTGGATAGCGGCTTTCGTCCCGATCAGGAAGCGCGCGGCAAAAAATATGGCTATGGCAGCGCAACCTTTCTGGACTACCTGATTCCCGATAAAGACCCGAACCTGAAATATATGGCGCAGGAGCCGGAAGAGCACACGCTCGTGCGCTACATCCACAACCGCAAGAAAGTGTTCACCTGGCAGCAGGTGTCGTATGCGTTTGCCGGAGTGGCGACGTTGTTTGGCGGGTTGGCGATTACGGGGCAGGCACCCGTGGTGTTGAGCCAATTAGGCATTCTAACCGGGCTATCTGCCGGAGCGGTATTTGGCAGCGCGTTGGCGATTGCTGCAGCGTGTGGGGTGGGTGCTTTTGTCGCGGGCTATTATGCCTTTCGCTCTGACATGAAAAATGACGTGGATATTGAAGAAATGCAGGCCAAACGGATTGGCTATCATGTGGCGCGTAGCTTGAATAAAGACAAAACGCTCGAACAGGCGATGCCCACGGTGGAGCAGGTGGAAGCCAAAGAAGCAGCCACAGACAAGCCCAAAGATCCAGCCACCGCACCGCTGACACTGGTGAGCGAAGCCAGCGCACGTCAGCGCATGATCGAAGCAGCGTTGGGCAAAGTTAAGGGCTAAGAATTTCTCATTGAAGGATGAATTATGAACTGCCGCCGCCGCGGATGTGACCATCACGCGCATGGGCATGGCCGTCATGTTCGCCGCCCTTGGGGTTGGCGCGCAAGGTGGGTAGTGAAGGGACGTTCAGCCCCAAAAACCCGCCAAAAGACACGGTCTCGGTGATGAGCAATCCGACTGCAGTGTCGGTTGGCTTTGGTGTCCCGGCGGGCGCGGTGCCTTGTTCCATCTGGCGGATGTGATGAAATTTTTCAAACAGGCTGAGGCCAAGAATTTCTAACCCTGTATCTTGCAGACGCTGATGCAGCGGGTGCCAGTTGACGGCGTCCGGCTCCTGCGCAAATTCGGTCGGTAACAAGCCATGCGCGTTGGGAATATACACATCCGCGCGCGACAACAGATCAAACAATTCATGATGAAAGGTGATGGCCGCAGTGCCATAGGCCGTAGCATCAGATGGGTTTAGCCCCATGATTTTGCAGATCTGGTCGAGCATGGATTTGGAAATACCATAGGCCTGATGTGCTTCCTCGGCGGTTATGGGCGGCAGTGACAAAGATGGATCTGGCGTATAAGGATGCATGATGCGCTCTCAGAGAGACGTTATACACTGCGGCCCCCGCCGCCCTTGCCGTCATCGTCCGGCCCTGCATCGTGGCCATGCCTCCTTGGCCTTGCCCGACCGGATGGCAGCCGCCTGATGGTTGGGTCCTGCTCTTTGATGAGCCCGCGATCGAGCATGGCCTGTCCCAGCTCTTCTGCATAGGCTTGCATCCGCGACTCGGCAGCCGGATTGTGTGGGTGGGAGATGGCTTTGGAGTGTTTATAGTTTTCAACGGTAATCAGATACCCCAGATTGGTATTGACGGCATCCTTTTCCAGCAGGGGGTTGCGGCTGGTGAATTCCGGTCCGGTGATGGTCTTGTACCAATCCTCTTTGAGGCTGGTCATATCAAACCGTGCCCCGCGCTTGCCTGCGGCTATTTTTTCTTGGCCGGGTTCTATGTCGGCACTGGCCGGAAACATCACCCGTTCGAGTGCGGCCTTGACTGTTTCGATATAGTATTTCTGTGTTTCCGCATTCGACATTTTGGCGGTTGGTTTGTTATCTGAGCCATCCACATGGGTTAGCTGGCGCTGCAATTGGACGATGAAGCGTTCGAAATCCTGATCGGAAGGTGCGCCCTGTTCGGTATCGGCGATGCGTTCCGGGTCGGTGCCACGGAAGATCATGGGGCTGGTGACCACGCGATCGGGTTCTGGCAGTTCCTCGCCGTCGACGGTTATGGGTTGGCGGGTCAGGCCAAGGGCTTTAGCCGCTTGTTCCAGCATCCATTGCCGACTGGGATCGGTGGAGGACAGCAGCGGCGAGAGCTTGTCTTCGGTGGCAAGCCTCATCAGCTCTGTGCCGTGAAGCATATGGCCATGCAGCGCATAGACTTTTTCCCAGCTATTATCATCATCCAACTGTGCTTTTTTACCATTGTCACGCGTGAAGCCTGCAGTTTTGAGCGCTCTGGCGACTTCTTCCCGAAACAGCATTTCCAGCTCATAATCGCTCAGGTCGCGTGAGAGCGGTTCCGCATCCTTTTCCGGTTTATCTTTGGAGAGGGGGTGTCCGGCTTGCGTGGCATCCATCACCCCGCCGGAATGATGCTGATACATCGCGCGCAGCAACCCGCTTTTCATGAACGCGTTGGTGCAATCCTCTTGCGCTTTATCTTTAGCCATAATGCTCTCCCGCTAGGCTAATTTAGCATACCATAGCGCAGCAAGAGTTAAGATTGCGTGAAGAATGGCGGGGTTAGCGTGGTGGCGCTACCTGCTGGCCGCCTTTATCTGGCGGGACGATGAGTCGTGGTGGGCCGTCGGGTGCTTGCTCTTGCGAGCGTTCTGGTTCTGCGGGTGCTTTGAAAGTGGTGTTAGCCAGTAGCCTCAAGTCTTCTGGTGATGGCAGTGAGGTTAAATCCGGTGGTGATCCATCTGGTTTGACTATATGAACCCCCGCGCGTTTCATCGCTTCGTGATATCCTCGAAGAAATTCGGTCATTTCTGCCCGTGCTTTTGGATCCGTTGGGAGTATGACTGAAAGGCCTGCTTGCGCTTGATCTGTTTTCACATCCTCAATACGGTGCCATCGGCCATTGTGATCGATATATTCCAACCGATAGACGTTAGAAGGTAATTCGGTGCCAGCAGGCGCTTGGCTTTTGTCGCGGGAGATACCAAACAGAATCTCTGAAGAACTCCACCATTCTGAAGTTCTTTTACCGGCTATGGGTTGATGAAAATCGACCCTGTTTTCAGATTGCGTGTTTGTCGCAAAGATTCGAACGGATCCGCTGATAGACATCAGTAAACCAGCTTCGGATGGAACGATAGGGTTCTTGCCTTTGGGTGGATCAAGAAACAACATGCCGCCAGATCCGGAGCTGAAGGAAGGGTCTGTTGTTTGGTCTACTTGACTCACGCTGGTAGACAGATAGCCTCTAGGGGTATTCCGTATCACTTGGTGACTCCCAGTAGCAGCCAGAAACACCTTGGGATCGTGGGGTGACTCAACCGCTGTGAAATGGTAACCCGTTTCATGCCACAAAGCGAGGTAGTCATTACGATTATCAAGCGCGACATCGACCTCGCGCCCATCTGGCATGACGCCGCGTAGCATGAGCACTGCATGGTCGGTCGATATGCCGCGGTCAGTATGCACATTTGCCATGAGCAGTGCACCGGGATTTAGGCCTAATTTGGCAATCAGTTCATTACGTTTGGCGATTGCATAATCTTCGCAATCACCGTGGTTGCGTCTAGGAATCATTTTACCTGTTACAGGATCACGAAATGTGCCTGTGTTAAACCGTGGGTCAGTCCAGAAATCAGGTGCACCATGAACATCTTTGTCAAATGCGTATGTGATCTGCTGATTGATACCAACATTAATCGCGTGGATCTGATCAAGGACATCTTGTGTTAGCAGAATGCGTGCATCGCTGCGGCCACGCGTCAGCATCGCAACAGATCCTGGGCTGCGGCGGAAATAACCGGCCATCTGCTGCTGTGCATGCAGGATTGCGGGGGCGCCTGGTGCCGCAGGTCTGAGTGTGAGTGTTTCTGCCATCGTCCGCTTTCGTTTTTTAACTCAATGGTGCCGCTGTGGAATCACGTTATTTCATTGGGCCCTTTGGGCAGGGCGGTAGGTGCGGATGCCAGTTCGATCTTGTTTGGGGCGTTCTCGCTTTGGTCTAGTGGCCTGTTGCGCTACTTGAAATTCGTCGCCGGACATTGATGTCTCCCTTCGTATTTTTCTCCCCTCTCAGTCTAATGGCCAATGGTTAACAAACCGCTAAATTTGCATGACGGTTTGGTGACGTTCGGGCGGGGCGTGGCGCTTTATTTCTTATTGATTTCACTTTCTTTTTCTAACTTTCTAACCTCAAAGGATGTACGCTTATGACACTCCAAACCGTGACCGATAAGGTCAATACGCTGGGCACTGCCTGGGAACAATTCAAGCAGGTGAACGATGCCCGCCTGCGCGATCTGGAACGCAAAGGCCATGCCGATCCGCTCTATCTGGAGCATCTGGCCAAAATTTCGCAGACGCTGGATAATCAGAAATCGCGCCTGGATGCGATTGAAACCGCAGCCTCTCGCCCCGGCGCGGAGCTGGCGGGCTCGCCCATGATTGGCGCGGCCGCCAATGAATATAAAACCGCGTTCGTGAATTATCTGCGTAAAGGCGCAGAAGGCGGGCTAGAGGCGTTTGCCACCAAAGCATTGTCCGTTGGCACCGATGCCGATGGCGGCTATGTGGTGACGCCGCATATGTCGGAAACCATTGTGCGCATCATTACCGAAATTTCGCCGATGCGCTCGCTCGCCAGCGTGGAAACCATTTCCACCGATTCGCTGGATGTGATTGAAGACACGCAGCTGCCTGGTGCGGCGTGGGTGGCGGAAACCGATGCGCGCAGCGACACCACCACGCATCAGATTGGCAAAAACAGCATCAGCACGCACGAGATGTATGCGCAGCCCAAAGCAACGCAGAAGCTGATCGATGATGCCTCGATTGATGTGGAAGCGTGGCTTGCTACCAAAGTGGCCGAGAAATTCGCCGCGCTGGAAGCCACCGCCTTCATCAGCGGCGATGGCAGCGGCAAGCCCAAAGGCATTCTGGCCTATGCGGCGGGCACCAGCTTCGGCCAGATTCAGCAGATTGTATCGGGCACATCAGCAGAAGTGACCAGCGACGGGTTGATCAAGCTGTATTATGCGCTGAAGGATGAATATGCGAAGAATGCGACCTTCCTGATGAACCGCTCGGTAATTCAGGCCGTACGCCTGCTGAAAAATGACACCACCGACCAGTATATCTGGCAACCGGGCTTAGCGGCTGGCACGCCAGACACTTTGCTGGGTGTGCCGGTGGCAGCAGCTGCCGATATGCCGGTGGCGGCAGCCAACTCGCTGTCCGTGGCGGTGGGCGATTTCAAACGCGGCTACAAAATTGTCGACCGTGTGGGCATCCGCATGCTGCGTGATCCCTTCACCGACAAGCCGTATGTGAAGTTCTACACCACCAAACGCGTCGGCGGCGAAGTGGTGAATTCCGAAGCCATTAAACTGCTGAAACTGGCGGCTTAGTGGGCTTATTAGTAGTGGGGGCGTGCCGCCCCCGCTTTTCTGAATCCTCTCCCTGAGGGAGAGGATGGCGACGCGGCGCATGTCGCTAGCCGGTGAGGGGGTATGAGACTGCGGCGTGCGTGATCTTTGATGATACGCCACTACCCTCACTACTTTTTACCCTCACCCTAACCCTCTCCCAGAGGGAGAGGGGATGTGGTGCCCCCGTATTTGTGTTTTCTCTCCCACTTGCGCTTAACTGACCTGTTGCGGGAAAATGTATGTCATGCATTTATCCTCACCCCGCAACAGGTCAGGCTTTTTTACTGAATCTTAATGATTGCGGGAGTATACTGCGCTCAAATCTATCAGGCGATTCACATCAGGAGAGCAGTATGACAACGAGTGGTGCACCCTTGGGCGGTAAAGACAAAATTGCAGGCACGATGAGCATAGTGACCGGCGGTGCCAGCGGTATCGGCCTGACGATCGCAACGGAATTGCTGAGGCGTGGTGGCAATGTGGCGTTGGTGGATTTGAGAGAGTCTCCGGCAGCTAAAGCGCTTATTGAGCAATATGGTGAAGACCGTGTGGTGTTTGTGCGCAATGATGTGTCGATTGCTAATCCGGAAGCAAAAAAGGTGCGTGAGTATGGGTTGACGCTGAAGCAGGGGCGATTGTTCAAAGAATTGGCTGAGCTTAAATCAGCCAATGTTGGTGACGACGATAATAGGGTCAAAACACTGCGTGCGGAGGTGGAGAGAACCGAAGCTACACTGAAAGATATGCCGCCTTCGGTGGAAGAGGCGATGACAGAGATTATGAAATCCAAGCCCGTGCAGCATTGCAATGGCCGCGTGGATTTCCTGATTAATAATGCCGGTATTCAAATTCAGAAACCGTTTGAAGCGCAGACGCCCGATGACTTTAATCTGCTGATGGGCATCAATTATTTTGGCAAAGTGAACTGGGCGCGTGCCGCCTTGCCGGAAATACGCAAACATGGCGGCCATGTCATCAATACTTCGTCAGTGCATGGGCATGTAGGCTCGGATGAGCGCACGCCCTATACTTCGGCGATGCATGCGACCATTGCCTTCACCAAATCGCTAGCGGCAGACGAAGCTAAATATGGCGTGCAGGTACACAGCATTTCGCCGGCATTTATTGATACGCCACTGGCGGAAGGACCGCTTAGAACCATGGTGGCAGCAGGCAAGTTCCCTGGCGCTACACCAGACGAACAGATGAAGGCTGCCGTGGCATGGCGACTGCAATATCAAGGCGGTGAGTGGATTAAAATGGATGATGTGCAGGCCGCCTATATGGGCTTGCTGGATGGAACGGTGAAGCTGGAGACCGGTGCCGATATGCACGGGCCGCAACTGACCAGAGGTTACATTGATCAGGCCAGACAGCGCAACGGTGCTGGCGGGATTGCCATCTTTGAAAGAGGCGCGCAGACAGCCGTGACGGGCCTGAACCATAAGGTATTAGACGCAGGGGTCGCAACCCCACCCATCTGATGCGGCGTTTGAGTCACAGTTAGAAATCCAAAATAAGCGAAAATAAAGCCGCGATGCGCTCAGCTTGACCTTGTCCTGTGGATTACTTACAATAAAGGTCTGATCTGAATAATAAAATAGGAAGGCGCTATGGCGGACCTGACTCGTTCCGAACAAATGATTGCCGAAAAAACGGTGTGTATTTTGCTGGTGCGCGGGGAAGACCCGAACGGCAAACCCATCTATGCCTATGTGGCGGTGCGCGCCGATAAGCTGGAAGAATTTATGACCGCGCAACGCGAAGGCACCTTCTATCCGGAAGATTATGGCGTGATTGTGGAATCGGGCGAGGGCGAACCCGCACCGGATGTGCGCGCCCGTATGGAAAAAGAATATGGGTTTAACCACGAAGCCATGGTGGATATTCCCGATGTGAAGGGCGCGGGCGACCTGAAGGTCGATATTGTGCGCTCCGACCCCAAGCACCCCAGCAATAAGCAATAGCGGCGTATTCCCACCGGATTTCCCGCGTTTTTTGCCGATTCTTCATTGAATTGTCACACTTTTCTCCCCTTGATTGCTCTACACTGATAAGTAGCGTGGAATGGTCTGCATTCCGCGTATAACGCTATGTGAAAAGGCGAAATGAGCGATAAAAGCACAGTGCTTGGCCGAGCCATGGATCCCACGACCCACCGTGGGCAGATGATGCGCATTGCCGCGTCACGGCTGGGCGCTGAGGCGACGAATATCACCTGTAGCTTTGTTGGCTTGATGGTGGCTGAACGCGTGCTGCGTGAACAGCTGGAGCCGCTGCGCGAGTTTGTGACCAACCATATTGTGATGCCGAATCTCAGCTTGTTTGAACAGGCGGGCCATTTGTTGCCGAGCCTGCAAACACCGGATGACACCAAAGCGCTGGAGGCCATGACGCCCGAGAAGCGCGCCTATAGCTATGCCGATGCGATTGTGAATATGTCCTGCGCGGTAACCGGTGGTTTTGTCGGGCAGATTGGCGGGCAGATGCTGTTTGACCATCTGACGTCGGTGCCCAATATCGGCGCAAAAAGCCATGTGAAAGTGGCGCTGGTTGATCGTACCGCACAGCTGGGCGTGATTTTGGGGCTGAACACCATTTTTGCTAAACCTTCCATTGATGCGCAGAAAAAAATTGAGAGTATTCTTCAGAAAACCTTGGGTATGGATGAAGCAGACGCCCGCACCAAGGCAGACCTGCTGATCAACTGGCAAGTGCCCAATGTGGTGGGCGCTATGGCCGCAGTGGCTGCGCACTTCCACTATTCCCGCACGATGAAGTGGTAATGGCGGTTTCCTTCTGATTCTTTGAAACACACGAGTTTTTCCCATGCGTATTACCATGCTGGACAGCCGCTTTGGCAGCGAAGACGGCTATATTGTGGTGCGGTATGAACAGGGCAAAACCTACGACGTGACCGACCGGCTGGCGCGTTCATTCATTGCGCGCGGTTATGCGTTGCCTGCGCCGCCGCCGCTTTCATCTTCTCAATAACCTTTTTACTATTCTCGGAGTTTGCTATGCCTGATACCCAACATCGTCTGCTGGTGCGCACCTCGCCGCCAGCCACAGAACCGCTGTCCCTGTCGGAGGTAAAAAGTTTCCTGCGCATCGATGGCAGCGCCGAAGATGCGGTGCTGAATCTGCTGATTGCGACGGCGCGTATTCTGGCGGAGGAGCTGACCGGTCATGCGCTGATCACCCAGAGCTGGAAAATTGCCTATGATACGAACGTGCCGGAATGGGTGCCGCTGGTGTATCTGCCGGTGCAGTCGATTACTGCGGTGACGTCGATCAATGAGGCGGAAGAAAGCACGACCATCGCCGCCAGCAGCTATTATCTCAATGCTGCACGCGATGCGTTGATTTTTGAGAGTATACCAAGCGGTAGGCGGATTGAGATTCTTTATGAATCCGGCTATGGCGATGCGGCGAGCGATGTGCCGGCAGATATTCGCCAAGCCATGCTGGTGCATGTGGCACATTTATATGAGCATCGTGATAGCCAGACGCCGCCCGATGCGGTGCAGGGGATTTACGCGCAGCATCGCGGGGTGCGTCTATGAGCCTGAATATCTCACGCAACGGCATAGCCGACCCACGGGAATTAGCGGCGCGCCTGCGCCAGCGCATCACATTTGAGGAACCGGTTGAAACACCGGACGGGGCAGGCGGTTACACCCGCAGCTTCACCGAGGTGGCAACCGTGTGGGCTGAAATGGTGCCTTATGCACCAAGCCTTGGCGGTGAGCGGAATCTGGACCGGCAACTGCAGGAGCAGGTGACGCATCGCGTGCTGATCCGCTACCGCGATGATATTACTCCTGCCATGCGAATTCATTATGCGGGCCGGTATTTCAATATCCGCACGGTGATTAATGTGAATGAGGCCAATGTGCTGCTGCATCTGCTGGCAGAAGAAGGAGTCGCATCATGAGTGCACAGATATTGTTGCCGCTGCAGACGGCACTGTTTGAATTACTCGATGGTGATACGGCATTGGGTGCGTTGGTAAATGGCGTGTTTGATTTCGTGCCGCAGAGTACGGCCTATCCTTACGTCACCATTGGCGATGCCAGCAGCGAGGATTGGTCAACCGCCAGCAACAGCGGTGCCGATACGCGCTTTACGATTCAGGTGTTTGGACGTGGTGGCGGGCGCAAACAGGTGCTGACTATTATGGCGAGACTTCACACGCTGCTGGATGGCACAAGCCTGAGCCTGTCTGGCCATCATTGCGTGCGCTGCCGCCATGAGGCCTCGCGCATTGAACAGCAGGCCGACGGGCTGACGTATATTGGCCAAATACAGTTTCATCTTTTAAGTGAACAGGAGTAGCTCATGACATCCTATGCAGCAGAAACGCTGGTTCTGGCAATTGGTGATGGCGCGACCCCCACGGAGCATTTTACTGCGATAGGTGGGCTGACGGTGAATGATTTTCACCTGCGCCAAGAGGTTCTGCCACAGCCGGATATTACCGACGATGCCTGGCAGCGTGTGCGTGCGCCTGCGGGAGCGCGCTCATTGCGTATCAGCGTGCAGGGCCGCTTCACCGATAGCGCCAGCGAGGCGCAGCTGCGTGCGGCAGCGTGGGACGGGCTGGCACGCAATTTCCAACTTCAGTTTGGTAATGGCGATGTGATCAGCGGGCCATTTGTGATTGCGCTTTATGGACGGCGCGGCGAATGGGGCGGCGCAGACATGATGCAGGCGACGCTGCACAGCGCGGGCGAGATGACGTTTAGCAGTTAGCGGTGGCTGAGTTTTACCGGCGCTTCGGTGGCAGAAAATAGTGCGCGGGTATTATTGGCGTAGAAGCTGTCGCGGTCGGTATCGCAGACGGTGCGTTTGCTCTGCGCATAATGGGCGCAGGCCAGCTTGTTGTTCTGGAACTCAAATACAATCGTATCGGTTGGCACGGTGAAGGTGTGGAACTCATAGACCATGCTATCTTTTACACGGACGATTGAATGATCTGCCGGTATGCCAAATGCCAGCTCCAGCATGTGCTGGGCGGCGCCCCAGAAGGGACGGCCATCGCGCAGGTCGCGTTTGTTTTTCTCGGAGATGAGCAGGCTGTCAATGCGAGTGAGGCGGCGGCGTTCACCATCAGATACGGGACCGCTGTTACCTACCGATGCAATGGCAGAGTTGCCAGAAACCATATATTTGAGTTGATTGACAATATTGGAGTGACTGGCGTTGAGATATAAAATCATCACGAACACCAAAGAACCGAGTAACAAAGAAGGGACTATCGTCCTCATATTACTTGCCTTTTCGTCGTCGGCAGGGCCTGCCGGTAGCTCCTTGTTTCCTATGAGAATGCACGCACTCATGGATTATTAACAAGATTCTACCATGAAAATGGTTAAAAAATCGTCAACAAATTAACGTTTATGATGGGGTTTTATGGTGTTGCGCCCGATGGGGAGGCGGGTTTTTTGCGCTCACGTTCTGGCTTCACCTTAGTCTTTTTTTGCTCCTGTTTCAAGGCCTCTTGTTTGGCCTTATAACGGGTGATAAAACCGACATATTGTTGTTCAAGGACAGCCACTTCCTGTGATTCGCAAGGGGTTTTGGCATAAATCATCTGGTAAGAACCTTCGGCGGCGGAGACAATTTTCTCGTAAAGTTCCTGCGGATTGAGGCTGGAATCGCCAGTTTGTGCCTGATAATCGACAATGTCATCGCGCAGCGCCGCCATCAGGACGTTCATTTCGCGTTTGTCGGTGCGCTCGCAGTGTGAGAGCACATAGGCACCGGCTAAAGCATTTTCATAACGCTTTTTAATGGAATCGAGCGAGTTTTCGCTAGACAGCTCAGCATCTGACGCGAAAAGATCGAATATTAGTGCTGTTTCTGGCTCAATTTGTGGCTGAGATTCGGTTTTTGGCGCTTTCTTGTCGGATTTAGCCTCTTTTTTTGTTGCTTTGACTGGTTTCTTTGGCTTATCAACAGGGGTAGCGGCAGGGGTGTCATGATCCGGTAGCGCATGAGGATCCTGAATCTCCACTACTTCAACAGGGGTTGAAAGATCAGCCAGTAACCCCTGATCTTTACGGAACATTTCTACCAGAAACAACAGGCTTGAGCTGCAAATGGTTAACAACAGCAGCAGCCCGATATTGCGCAGGCGGAAGCGTCGCAGCAGATAGGTAATGTGATGTTCCGGCTTGAGATGCTGTAGCGTGCGCCGCAGCTGATATTCATCCCAGAACAGGTAAAACGTCACAATCAGCACCAGTCCGATGACGCTCACCAGATACGCGGTCGGCGAAATGGTGAACAGGACATCCATAGCGTGATCCTTGGTTATTTTTGTTCGCGACAATCCAGCGTGATGGTTTCACCTTGTGTGCCCGCCGCTATGGTGACATTGTCATAGCTGAAACAGCGGTAAGACACTTCCAGTAGCTTCGTGCAGCGGGGATAGGTATCGTCTTTCAGCACTTCCGGCGTGGCCAGCACCTGACAGTAAGGCTTGCCGCCGCACAGGCCGTTTATCGTGTTGAGGACATTATTAGGCTCAACGGGAACCAGCTTGTCGACCGGTATTCCCATGCGGATATTTTCTGCCCGCTTCATCTCGATGACCTGATTACAATTCAGCCCCCAGTTGGCGGAGTGAATGATAATCTGACGTCCTGCAGCCAAAGTTGGGTCTACCTGTGCTTCGGGCGGCGGTGCTTTTGACATCTCCACAAACACGAACACAAGAATCGCGGCTGTGATCATGCTGCCAACCGCCATCATGTGGAACTTCATGTTATTCATTCAAATGGCCTCTATCTGACGCTTTGAGTGTGGTGCGCTAGTATGATTGTTATGGCGTTGTTTTGCCTCACGTAAATGCGTATAGCGCCAACCCAGCCCCGACGCAATGCAAATATGAAAACAGATGGGGTGCCAGGCGCGTTATGATGCGCAGTATGGTAGAAGGATGACGGTGGACAAACAGAATTACGCGCTTGGGGCGCCTCTGCCATCGCGGGCGGCAGCCAGCTTGGCTTGTTCCAATGCGCGCAGCGTTGCTGCATCCAGCTGCTGGTCGTCAGCAGCAAGCGTCACACCGGGCAGACCGACCACCGCAGCGGTATCAACATGGTCTATGCCCAGCCGCGGACCATCCGCACGGCGCGGATGACGAGCTGGGGCGGCGGCGACACCTGGTAGGAGGATTTCTCCCTTGCCGCGCTTTTTCATCATGTCTGGATCAAGACCAAAATTGGGTTCGCCTTGTACCAGCGATCCCCACACCCCATCCAGATGGGTCGATAGATTATATTTGGCGGCGCGATTGCCCGGAGGCAGCGTGCCGGTATAGTCCGTCAGGAACTGCTGGCTGCGGATGCGGTTATCCATAAAGGCAATCAATTCGCCAACCATGATTTCGCGACTAGCTGGCATGTCCTCCCCACTATTGCGTTTGTAGGTTCTTCCTACCTCAGCACGGATATAATCATACAACGACATGGTGCCGCCAGCCGGATTAGGAATCTGAATGGCTTTCAGCCGTTCCAACTGTGTGGGTGATAAATCAAAACCGGAGATAACCGGGTTGATGCCGCCCTGACCATCTTTGAGCAGCGCCTGATACAGATCGGACATGCGGCCAGACATTTCATGCATGCCGATGGAGGCTGCGCCAGATTTCATGATGTCCTGAAAGCTGATGCTTTTCCAGGCATCGCCCGCACCATCGGTAAATTTCTTCCAGTTTGCTTCGGTGAGCTCCCATTTCATTTCCTTGGCTTTTTCCCAGAAGGCTGAAATGGCAGTTCCTGCCTGTGTGATGGCTTCACTGCCGCCGCCTATGACCCCCCAAGCAGTCTGACGCGTCATCGAACGCATGGTGGTGGTGAGCAGGGACGCTTCGGTCACAATCTGCAGCAGCGCGGTTTGCGCTTCCACGGTGCTGCGGGCACCGGTGTTACCAAAAGTGGCGTTGGCATCGGTGAGTGGATTGCCTCTCAGCGCGCCTCGTTCATTGGCGGCCGCGATGAATAATGCGGCGCGGTCTTTTAATTTCTCCGGCGTAATGGAAACCTGCACGCCGCCAAAATAGAAATAAGGCGAAATGCCGCTCATGTGATTGCTCATCAGCAGGCGTGCGTGTTCGCGGGTTCTCTCCAGCATTCCCTGTTCCTGTGCCAGCCGTGCTTCGCGCATCACCTGCGCATGAAAATCAGCAAAAGGCTTGCCGCGAGAATCGTTGCCTTCGCCGATCAGTGATCCGGCGGCGGCACTAAACATAGCGGTATAGGGATTGGCAGCCGTGGCATCGACTCCGGCGATGGCAGCATCCATTTTACCGATCAGCTGAGCAGCACGACCCGCATCAATGCTGTGGCGCTCTTTCAGCATCGTAATAACATTGGTGCGGCCAGCGGTGATGGCGGTTGCCAGTTCAGCGGCACGAGCCTTAGATGCCTCGCTGCCACCGAAGGTATAGTCATAGATGAGCGCTTTATCTAACCCTGGGTTCGCTGCCAGAAACGCATCACCTGTGCCAGCGGCGACGGCGGCCTCATAATCGGCACGTTTAGCTGCGAAAACACTGGGATTACTCTCGCTGCCATAAACAAGAAAATCATCTTTATAGCTGCGCACACGCGCATCATACGCTTTGGCGCGTACATACGTGGCCAGTACGCCATCGGCGGTGGTGGCCCCCGGTGCACCAGGGGCCACATCATACCATTTTCCCCAGATACGGGCGATGCGAGCATCTTCTTCGGCTTTGCCCTGAGCACGGCGTGCGTCGTGGTACGCTACAGCGTCTGCTAGCGGCCCTTCGCGTGCATCATCATATAGTCGTCTGCGTACCATATCACCGCACCTCGCTGTGGCCGCTGGCGGCGTTGTGAATCAGGGGTGTGGTGAGAGGGTGTGGCATGGTCATGATCCCGGAGCTACAGGACGTGTTTGAAATTCTATGGAACGGGCAGGTGTGATAACCTTAACATCCCAGTGATCAGCAGCTTTAGTGACGCTGATAGAGGTGGCATCCATTGCTTCGAATACACGCCTCCAGCCGTCAGGGTCTAATGCATCGGCGACTTGTTGTGCCTTGTCGAGAGGAATGCCGCCACTGGTCACCATGCGGCGGATGAATGCTTCTCTTGCTGGGCTTCTATCAATGGCTTCACGCGTCAGATCTTCTAGCAATGCGGTGGTGGCACGTTCCCTATTTTGTGTAAGCCCCAGCAAGGTGGCGACCTGCTGTGAGCCTTCCGTGCCCAAATTATCAAACGTTAATCTGACGGCATCAATCCGCGCTTTCATCGCTGCGGGGGACAAACCAGCAAAATCGGGCGCCTCTTTAACAGCTTTGAGTGCTTGCAGATACCGCGTTACACCGCCTTGAACGTTGGCGGCAAGCGTTGTCGCCATTTTATCGACATCTGGTCCAGCACCGTAGCGCCGCGCTAAATCGGCCTTAAAGGATTCCAGCAGCGTTGCCTGCAGTGACTCACCGGTTGCTTTGATGCCGTCATCGGTTAGGGTGGCGCCGGTGATGCTGCGCAGAATTGTGTTGGAAGGGTTCACAATCAGATCGCCCAAAACCCCCATTTGCTTGATGGGGTTGGCTTCCAGTGCAGCGGTGATGAGCGGGACTGTGATACCTTGTTTGAGAATTTGGTTGAACTCATATCCCGGGCGATCCGTGTAATATTGAATTTGACTACCCAGATAACTCATGATGTTTCCAAAGCCATCTTTTGCCCAGTTAGCCCAGCTTAGTCCTTGGCTTTTAAGCCAAGGCCCTAAGCTCTGAACCCAAGGCAATGCGGAGTTCCACGCCCAGTCAGCAAAGCTGGCTCCAGCAATATCAATGCGCAAGAAGGATAGTAGTTGACCAATAGGAATACCTAATCCTGTAAAAGGAATAGGTATGCTAGCCTCAGATATTCCCTTTTTTGCCCAATCCCGAAACTGTTTGCTCATCTCCGCCAGTTCATCTGGCGTCAGCGCTGCTTCATCCGCTGCTGGTTTATAAGGATCGCGCATTTCTCTTTCTCTCTCGCTTCTTTTGCTTCGTGCGCGCACGGGCGCCAAAGCCATTTCTATACCTCCCATTCTAGCAAAATGAGCCAAGCGATGTATGAAGCTTTTGTGACATTTCCGGCCCGTTTTTTCATGGAAACGTCACACATTCCTGCTGTTTAGTCTGATAGAGTGGAACAGATGGTAACAGTCTAACGGGAGACGTGTATCTCGCCTATGGCAGACACAAAAACAGGCAAGGGTTCGAATGATTCCAGCGTGGCAGAACGTTTGGCAGCGCTGAAGAAATCCGCTGGCCCAGACGTGGTGGGCGATGCATCAGCCAAGCTGAATGACACGGTGGCAGCGCTGAAATCCGGCGCGACACCGGATGCGTTGCGCCAAGCTGCACTCGATCATGGCGGTGAACATGCCAAGAAATTACTTGCCGCAACCGATCAGGCCCGCGCACTGGCCAACGGCAATCTGGATTTGAAACAGCTGGCCAACACGGCCGAGACAATGGGTGTAGACGGCAAGACCAAAGAATTCCTGCAGCATCTGAGCAATAATGCCGATCCGTCTAAAGCCGGAGAAATTCCCGGCATGGTGTATGACAAAGAATCCGGCACGGTGAAGCTGTTTGGTATCAGCGGGCTGGAAGTGCCCGCACAAATGGCGGCGTTTGCGGCAACGGGTTATTCGCTGTTCCTGAATGTGGCCAATGGCTGGGTGTGGGATAAGGGGTATAAGCTCGGCCAGCATTATCTCGGCGAAGGGTTTAACCTCGATCAGGCGATGCGGCATCGCGCAGGGGTTGGGCTGGCCTATGCGGGGATTGCTACCATGACGCACTGGCCGGATATCAGCCAGTTTATTCAAAGCGAGCAAAAGTACCGTGACGATTATACGCAGCTGGCGCGCCAGATTGCACCGCTGCTGGATGAGATGAAGGGCGGCCATGGCGCCGCCGCGCTGATGAGCGTCAAACAAGAAGAAAACGAAGTGATTTATAATGAGCGCCGCCGCATGCATTCGCTCAACGGGGCGGAACGCATTAAACATTTTGTACAGGCAGCTGGTCGCGCGGTGCAGTTTGTGGTGAGTGCCATTGAAGGACACGATCGCCTCGGCGCACATGGATTTTCCGCAAGCGTGGTGGCCAAAGCTGCCAAAGACGGCAAAGACGGGTTGGATAAATATCTCGATGAATACCGTTCTGCCTATGACCAGATTAAATCCAAAGTTGGCGATGCGATGACCAAGGAAAGCATCGAAGATCTGGTGCGTCAGCGCATGGGACAAGCGCCCAAGAGCAAAGACGGACAGGGGCATATCAGCGATGCGGCCAGCAAATTCATGAATGGCGGATCGGTGGCTGCAACCTTTGCCGCACAGACACTGGGCAATGCCATGTATTCGCAGAAGATGGCAAGCATCCAGCCGGTTTCGGCCTTCGATATGATTCTGGAGCTGAAAAAACAGCTCGATGATGATCCCAAGCTTGAGCGCTATAGCTTGCCCAAGGGCATGCATCTGGATGTGCAAAAAGGCGCGGATGCGAACAGCCTGCCGCTGCGCGATTACATTGTGCAAATCTTCCAGCAGCATGAACGCGACTGCGATCCGAACAATAAAATCGGCAAGCGCCTGACCGAAAAACTGGAACGTGTGGCAGACGATATTGCCAAAGCGCTCAGTAGTGGTGAGCTGGACGGCATGGCGTTGATTAAGCTGGTGGGCGAGCGCAAGATCGTCAAGCATGGGGGCAAATCGATTTGTACGGATGACGCGCTGACCAAAGAATTGGAGCATCTGAAAGCCAAAATGCGCCATGTGGCCTTTGTGGATGAAAAAGAATATTTCAATGATGCCAACTTCAGCCGCAAGCAGCTCAAAGATGCATGGGATGCCATGAAAGATGATGAGCGCAACGTGTTTATGAATTTTGTGCCGCTGGAAGTGCTGGAAGCAGCGGGTATTCATGGCGGCGACCTGAAAGCGCGGCGCGATGCGGCGATGAAGCGCCTGCATGAAGATTACAGCAAAGCGATTTCAGCCGTGCTGGAACTGGGAGAAGACAAGCTGCAGATGCTGGACGCCACGCCCAGCGAAATTGCCACGCTGCGAAAGGCTGATGAGGCGATGAAAGAAGACGGAGCAGATGCGATTAGAGACTATCTGCCTGGACCGGGAAATAAAAATGCAACGGTGGATCGACCGCTGGTGAACTTGCTGGTGCACCATATCCAGCATGGCGGCAAGCTGGCCGAGCTGTTGCAGAGGGGGGTTGCTGACTAATGCAAAAACAAAACGCACGGGCAAGGGGCAAGCACAGATGACCAAAGGCAAAGCAGACGGTTTTAATCCTGCAACGGACCTCGGCATAACGGTTGGTAAGCCAGCGGGAACGGATTTTTCTGATCAGCATTATCTGGCGATGAAGCGCTTTACTGATATTTATCTAAAGGCACTTGGGCCTATTGGCTCTCCAGCTTCAGAAGCGATGAAAAGTACCGAAGTGCTGCGCAGTCAGGCGATGGCGGCTACCATGCGTATGACCGGTTTTCCCGCTCAGATGTTCGATCAGATGATGGGGCAGGTGGGGCTGGTCGCGCGCGAACCCAGTGGAAACCACTATCCGGATATGCATTCCTTTACCCGAAAAAATCGTCTGATTAGTCATAATTTGGATGGGACGCTTAATCGGGTGTTTTCTGCGGATGTGCGCTCCATGTTCCAACCAGGAAAAGAAAAAGATTGGCCGCATTTAATTCTGACGTCTAATCACGCGCTATGTACTGACCATACTCATATTTCAGGGATTATGCGTGGGTTCCGCAAATTGGTGATGGATACGTTTGATAAGCCGGTACACCTGATTCGTAATCCGCATGATGCTTCTGAACGCAATGAGCGTAGAAATGATGCGTCTCGCCATACGCTGATGCTTTCGGCTGTGGATGCAGAGCCTAATGCATGGCTGAATGGCGCAGAGCTGATTGACCGGCTGGTGCATTTGCGCCGAGAATATGATGCAAGTAGTGGAAGAAAAGCTCCTGAGACTGAGGCTCATATTTCTCCAGCGGCGATTCGTCTGGCAAAATTTATGCTGCGGCTGATGGTAGAAGAGGGAAGCCTTAACCGCATTGATCCATTCAGTAACAGGCTGACTTTTCAGGATGAGACGGAACGCAACGGGTATCATGCTGTTCGTAATCCATTGGAAGGATCGCATGGCGAAGATGTTTTATTTGATAAGTCGGGCAAGCAGGTGGAGTTCCAACCCATAGTGCTGCGTGCCGATGCGCCGCTGATCGCTCAGCACCTGAAGCTGGTGGGCTATAGCAAAGGTGGGAACACGGTCACCGATGCGCTGCGTTATTTGCTCAAAGAATTGCGGCAAACACTGCCTGATGGCACGGCTGTTTTCAACATTCGTGATGCGCGGCAGGAGGATAAAACACGCCCCATGCGGCAACCACAAATTGCCGATATTATGCGTAATATCGGGTTGCTGAATGTGGCGACTGGTGAAGTGCCGCTGTCGTATGAAGAAAAACAATACGGCATCCGCCGCCTCAGCATTCTCAATGAACATGATCTGATCGCCAATCATTTCCGTCACGGCTATACGCATCATTACGGTACGCACGATGATTTAATGGTGATCAAAGGTAGCAAGGATCATTTGGGGCACGGACCAAAAGAGGCTTTAGGGTTCTACGAAGATGAAGGCGAAAACAGCAAGGGGGCGCTGATGGCAGACCCGCAGGTGCGCAACCGTCTGCGCTGTTTCTTTGCCTCGATGTTCGATAAGCTGGCGATTGCCGATCTGGTGATTGTGCCGGCATATAACCATCATGGTCCGGAAATTGAGATTGAACTCTCTCCGGGAGCGGCGGTGAATGATGTGGATATTCGCCGTTACATGGATACGGTAGTGACTGCCATCAGCGATGGGCTTCGTACCGTGCCAGGTAAATTTTCACTTTATACCGATCCGGACAATCGCAGTTTGCGTATTCGTCAGTGGCATGGTGAGCCGTTTGAGAACGAAGATTTGACCCGAGTGGTGCTGGCTCTGGATAAAGTGTTTAAAGATTTGCAGGAAAATAAGATTGGTGTTGACCCCAAACTATTGGCCGATCCGGATGCAGAAAAGGTTAATAATATTGTGATATCAAACAATATCTTCAATTCCATTCAGAATTACCTGACGCATGGCAGACAGGTTGAGCCAGGGGATGATCGGCCTGCCAGCTATGCTGCCCGAGTGTTGCAGGATCGTCCGCATGATGAGGGCCGCATTTACGCCAGAGAAGGAAGCAATGCGGTACAGCGCGCGGTGGGATCAGGCGCTGCGGCAACGGGCCGAGTCTGATTCTTGGGCATTTTTTCATAAAAGCTTCACATTCTGAAGGTTAGACCCGCGCTATACTGTTAAGCATGGTAGAAGAGTTTGTATCGACACCGCAGGCCTTTCCGACCCCCCGTGTGGGGGGACGCGGCGCTGCGGCTGCAAATGGCACCACCGCAATGGGCGTGGGCACAGCGGCAGGCGTGGGCGCTATTCGCTCGCTGGAGACAGATAATCAACTCCTCGATACACTCAATTGGGGTAACACCATTGGGAATA
>Ga0214923_10000434_pt1 | contig 63963 bp, 71 predicted proteins | sample LL1510_MetaG_FD_177993 | JGI IMG/M metagenome (GOLD analysis project Ga0214923, IMG submission 177993) | Freshwater microbial communities from Lake Lanier, Atlanta, Georgia, United States - LL-1510 | ecosystem: Environmental > Aquatic > Freshwater > Lake | place: USA: Georgia | collected...
TTTCTTGCATGATAATAGAAAAATATATTATGGATCAACAAGAGGGAGGAGGTTCAGGATCTAGGTCGACAGATAGTCGACCAGATCCGAGTATATTATTACAAGAAGAAGACTTTACTTTGGGCAATGATTTTCTTTATCTTTTACCATCCGATAATGAAATTACAACTGAGGTAACACCCATTTTAGAGAGAGGATCATTACCTTTATCTGAATACAAAACTCTAAAATATTGCAGTTATTTGCCAAATCTCCAAACAAAAAAATGCGGATTATTTGAATTGCTTTCAGATCCAACAAAAGTCGTTTGTAGTTCACCCAGCGAAATAGGAACTGAATACGTTCCTATATACGAGGTAAAAAAAACGGGTAAACGATTTGATGCATCTGCGGGTACAACAATTGACGAAATCGGATTGAGCGCAACGTGCGTTGAGAAATCGACGTTTCCAGGACTTGTAGGGTTTAATTATACATTGGACAAAATACCGGATGTATTTAGAGATTATGAATGGACGCCTGTAGGGGAAACTTTATTAGGTGGTTACAGCGGTGATATACAGGGAAGAGATAGTTGTGGTCCTGGAATTTTTCCATATTTGACACCAACTCTAGGATTTGGAGGATCGAGCGATGCCTGTGATAAAAAAGCACAACAATTACTTGATCAATTAAATGCTTGTCAATTAAGAACACTTCCAGGTGCTCCTGAAGCATTCCAGTTTTCGCCTGGAAACTTTACATGCCCATATACTCCCACATTAGCTTCACGAGAAACATTAGGCATAGGTCTTACTACCGCACCATTTGGGCTTGTAGGAGTTGTATTGGGTTATAAATTATTAAGAAAATTTTGTCCTAAAGTAAAGGACGCATGTGATGGATGTGGTTCACGTGTTGGTGCCGTTATTTCAGAACAATGTCAAAGGTGCACTTCAGCGATAGGAACGAGGCTAGGAGAATTGTGTACGAGATCCGCAGAAGAAGATGCTGCATCATCTTTATTAGAAGGTGGTGGAGAATCTGCTTAATAAATAACATATCATAATGATAATCCAAAATATTTGTACATGAATGATTTAAAACGTCCGGGTATTTTCACTTTAATGATTTTTTTTTGAAAAGGGTAAGATTCTGGTGATTGATTCAATTTCCAGGTATCATTGATTGAAGTTATATCCTTATTTAAAATTTTAAAAGTCGTATTTATGGGCAATAAAATTTCGGATTCTTCTGGATAAACAGAAATGATGGGCATAAATATGCAACGTGTTCCTTTGGGGAGTAATATTTGCAATACACAACATTCTAAATTGCCCATAAATCTGAATGCGGGATGCAGAGCATATGTGGTTGAAACAAAACGTTTGTTCAAAAACATTTTATTTTTTTTTGGAAAATAATCTTTGGATATACCTCTGTTAACAATTAAATCAGATTCTAATGGTGGACTATTTTCAATGATAGAGGCTAATTGTCTCTGTTTCCAAAAATTTTTCAAACCAATAAATAACGTCTGATCGGACGAATAATCAATCAATAATTCGATACTTTTACTAGGTAAATCTTTAATATAATCTTCTTGTTTCTTTATCCAGGCTACATTTTGAGTTAATCCTTCTATATCTTGATAAAAAATAAATGAATTTTGTTGTAGAATATCATGATTTGTAATAGGGAAGAAATCTTTTGGATACTTATAAAGTGTTTCTTTCTTATATTCCCACATCGAATTATAGGCATCAAAATGTTCAAATTTTAAGATAATTTTAGGGTTTGGACATATGGATTTTTTCGATGCCCACTCTTGTTTCAGTATTTGTCGCGTTTGTTCGGGTGTTTTGTCAAAAGTATGTTTTAGAATATCTTTCTGCGCTCGTTTATTAAAATTAACTTTTTGAAATTGTTTCTTGAATAATGGTTTTTCAAGTTTTTTTATTTTCTTTGTGAGAATATGTTTTTGATTCGAATACTTTAAAAATTCTTTATCAATCTTTTCATTCATAGTTTTAATTTTCAAATCAACATCTTTTTTATTTTTTTCTGTTTTTGTTTCTATCAATCGATTTATTTGTAAATACAAATCATTTGTTTTATTGATAAAATCATCTTCTAATAATTTTAATTCTTCTTTTACTTGTAAAAGATTCATTTTATAAACAAAAATATTTAAAAAATTAACTTAAAAGTTTGTACTTGATTCGATTCAGATCATTTAATGTAATTACAAAATTAGAATAAGAGCAAATTTTGATCAACATGTTATGAAATATTTGAAGGGGAATCATTTGGTTGGGATCAAACGGATTTACATTTTTTTTGATTAAAGTATCGATCGAATCTAAAAAAAATAAATAATTTTTAAAATATAATGATTCATTACCTTTTTCTATGTAATCAATAATATCCTCCTTTTTATAAAAGGAAAGAGGGACAAACCATTCCGAATCATGATATTTTGTATTATTTTTATAATAAAATAGAGTTTCAATTATTTTTAAATATTCTTCTTGTTCACTTTTATCCAAAAGGTATTCTATAAAATGAATATAATTTTCCAGAATGGGAGTATCCATAATGTCTTTCGATAAATCTTGGATTTTTCTAATTTGATACTCTAAAAAATATTTTAGATAGGTAGGTTCTTGTTCAAGATATTTATAATTCGATGAAATTCTATTATTTTTTAATGTATTAAGTCCTATATATATATGATTTATATAATCATATAACCATGAATCTTTTTCTATCCTAGATAAACAGAATTTAAAGACGTTTATAAGGTAGGTTTCAATCATTTTTATGATCATTTTTTTACTTTAAATGAATTCATAATTTATTAATTTAAGAAAAAACAATTAAAATGAAAATGCAAAAATCGAAGATTAACGTGATTAAAGTACCAAATAATAATGTAAAAAGTACAAAATCTGCTGAATTTCCGAGAATGCCAAGGATGTATTTAGAATTAATTGAAAATAAAGATAAAATTAAACCATCTCTGGTCAATAAAGAATATGATCCTGATGAGGTGGAAACCGTAATTAGCACGATTTACGAGGACGATCCGAATAAAAATAAAGATAATGATTCAGATGATGAACATTCAAGAGAAAATGAAAATGTAGAAGAATATGATAATGTTCAGAACAATAGTGAAAACGAAGAACTTGCCGATTCTGATGATGATGAGGAAGAATCAGAAAAAGAATCTGACAAGGAAACCGAAGAAAATGATAGCGATGAAAAAGAGGATGAAGAAGAAGAAAATAATGATGCACAAGATATTGAATCAGAAGAAAATGAGTCAGAGGATAATAAATCATATAGTCAAGAAAATGATACCGAAATGGATCATAATTTGAAAAATCTAAAGAGGAAAGATTTTTTTGAGAATGCACAGGAAGAATCGGATAATGATGATTTAATAAGTGAAAATTTATCATTATCGAGTAAAAATTCTTCTAAAAAATATCAATTATCGAATGAAGAAAATCTTAAAAAAAATGCAACACGAGAAAGATTAAAAGAAATCTTAAAAGAGCCACCTAAATTATCGGATCTTGAAAAAAGAGGTGAAGTGAAAACCAAAAAAATCATTCCAAATATTGAAAATATAGCTTTAGAAGAAGAAGATGAATTAAAGAGGGAATTATTATATAAATTTGAATTATTGAAAAAGTCCTATAAAAATATAGACATACCTGATTTCACGATGCATTCGGATTACAAAAATATGAATAAAACTTATGAAAATACATTAAGAAGAGTTTCATTAGACAGTAATGTTGAAAATTATAAAAATTATCTTATCGCTGGATTTATGATTCTTGAATATGTGTTAGGTTTTTGGTTGAAATTTGACATGGCTGGATTTACACAACAACAAATGTTAAATATAAATCAATACGAACGATTATTAATTGAACTTGGGGAAAAATCATATGTTCCGGATGACAAAAAATGGCCTGTGGAATTACGATTATTAGGAATGATCATAATGAACGCCGTAATATTTATAATCGCTAAAATTATATTGAATAAAACAGGAACGAGTTTATTCGGTTTTATGAATTCACAAATGCCCTCTTCAGAAAATAAAATGAAAACGAAAAGAAAAATGAAAGGACCCAATATTGATATATCATCAATTCCTAACATGGAAGAAATATCATCGGAATCTTAGATAACGATTGATTTATTTGGATAAAGATTGTATTTACAATTATTTTTTATTAATGGAGTAGTATTATATTTTAATATTGTATCATGACATTTATCAATATAGTCTTCATTTTTGACGAGACAAGAAAAAAATTCTCTATTTCTATTTGTATATATGAAATAATGAAAATTATTATCGATTTCTTGTATACATAATTCGTTAATATTATCAATCGGTTTTTGGAAAAAAAAGCAATTCATATCTTCATTATTTGCATCGTAAAACATTTCTCCCTTGAAAATTTGTGTAATATTTTGAGTATTGAGATTAAAAGTGTATAAAAGGTTATAATCACTCGTAGCAACAAATTGTGCTGTATTACATTCAAAGTCAAAAATATTTTTGGTGCTATAATACCTAAAAAAATTATCTTGTAGATAAGAAAATCGGAAATATTTATTCTGATTATTCATAGCCAAAATGAAATTGAAATTTAAAAACAAAAGAAGTTTGAGCATCATTTATTTTTAAATTTTTATAATTTATTTAGATGAAAAAAAAATTGATTTAAAGGAATGTAAATTTATTATAAAAAATGGGGACTTGGCTCAGATGGTAGAGCGGTTGTTTAGCTGACAACAGGTCAATGGTTCGATTCCATTAGTCTCCATAAAAATTATTTAATATGTAAATATTTATATTTAAATATTTATGATTCGGAATAAAATCAATGAAATTTATAATTAAAATTTTTATTACGACGATTATGGGATTTGTGCATGCGAATTATAATCTTGTTGAACCATCTCCAGATTGTAATATTAAATTAGGTCCAGCTTATTGTCCAAAAATAAGCACTCGATGGACAAATGATTATATGTCATGGATGGAAAGGACTCACCAAGTTCTTTTAAATGCCATGAGAATCGATCCGATAGCTTTTTCGAGTAAATTTACAAACAATACGATTGTTTATGCATGTTCTACAAACAATACATATCCCTATCGCTATAATGCGAATGCTCAACAGGCAGCCAAACAACAGAGTTTTTTTCTGAATACAACGGGCTGTCCATTTAGCCATAATACATGTCCAAATTATTGTTATTTATACAATAATAGTTGCACATTCTCGGATAGAATCGGAACATACGAAAAAAATTGGATTAATCTGGGAGAAAATATAGCAATGACTTTTGCTTCGCAAATTAATAATCCAATGGCTCCATTGTTACAATGGGCCAAGAGTTCAGGACATTGTAATAATATGTTTAATAATAATTTTAAAAATATCGGTGTGGGCGCGATATTAAGATATTGGACACATGTGTTTACCACGGTAAAAAACGATTTTAATAATATGAATCCTCTATATGATGGGACTCATTGGAGAGGAAGTCCTTTATTCTCAACGAATGATTTGTATTTTTTAGTGAATTATTATAGCGATACGATTCAAAATAATATAACATTGGTTATGAATAATAAAACGGAAAGGATTATGAATTTATATACGGGTACCAAAAATAGAGGTACCTATATCTATAAATTGCAGAATTATACATCTCCGTCATGTCTAAAATATGTATTTAAAATACAATCAAATAATACCATCTATACGCTTCCAGAGAATGGATATTTTTTAACAAACGGAATAAATAATTGTACCATCAATTATTCAGAAATTTAATTTTCCACTCTTTTTTATAAATCAATATAAAAATCTCTTGACTTTTATATTGATTTGAAGAGGGTTTTGTAGGTTAACCAGAATATATTATTTTTTTATTTCTGGACCATCTTTTGTGAAACCATTATGTATATAGTCTTTGTACGCCTGTGGACAATCCACCACTTTGAATTTGAATTGCGGATTTCCTATTTTCCATCCCCATTCTGAGAAATTTTTACAGCCCTGTACCAATAATTTTTTCGAGGCCTCGGGTACATTATCATCATTATAGAAATTAAAATTACATTCACATCCTTGCACTGGATTATGATTCTGATCTATACATTTTCCACTATCTTCCTGTGTGAGATAAGTCATATTTTGTTTTCCACATATATTTGAAGTACTATAGGAAAGATCATCATGTCCAGGAACTGCAAAATCAACATGTTTCATACCATATTTGCATCCCTGGGTCCAAGGGGGGCATACATTTTTTTGCATGACGAGAACTTTCCATGATGGGTTGGATACCAGATTGGGATCGTCAATCGTTACCGATATACATTTACCACATCCTCCATTATCCCCTATACCACAGCAACCATCATCAGGTCCAATTAATTGTGACATATCTTTACTAAAAGCACCTGTCATCCATAAATTATATTCACTATCTGTGACTCCTAATTCAGAAGGTTTAATTGGGGCATATACGGGTGATGATTTGTATTTAGTACTATCCCAGGGTTGAAGGGTTCTGGAATCACATCCCTGACCATTACAATCCCAATAAACCGTTCCTTCCGCGATGGTTTCATCGGATGAATTCTCAAAATATTCTATATTTTGACATTGTTGATCGTACGCGTAATTGATTGATGAATAATATTTCATTTATAATCTCAATTATTTTTTTGTAAAATTCTTTAGAAAAACAAAATATTTGTCATAAAAATTGATAAATTGTCCATTTTTAAAATTAAATAGAATGAAAGAATGTCCTATATGTTTTGAAAAAAAAAATAATATGATTTTGATTGAATGTAATCATGAAATATGTTTCTTATGTAGTAAAAAATGGTTATTATATAATTTTACTTGTCCGATTTGTAGAATGTATTCAAAATATTTTTCTCGGTGTACTCGAAGTTTAACGAAAGCTTTACAACGATTGCCAAATGTACAATCAGAAATTGATGAAATATTTTTATCCTTTTCATTCAATGAATATGTTTCATTTTTGAATAAAAAAATATCCCAGAATAAACATGTATGATATAGACCCGATCATAAACATATTCTTGTGAATATTTTACAGCCTTTTGAAAATAATTATAAATATTTATCCATGAGAGAAATTAAAATAATCAACGAAATAAAAAAATCGTTTGTTGTTACCTGACAGTGATGGAATATTATTCTGGACTTGCCTATCATAATAAGATTATGATTAAAAATATTTTGGACGATAATAAGCAATTCGAAAAATTATGTGAAATCCTTCAGAATGGAATCTTTTCGAAAGAGCACGCCGTCATTGTAAAAATTTTACATAATTCTTTATCAAACGATGTTCAGAGAAAAGAAATTCAACAAAAGATTGATGAATTAATTCTGACTAAAGATATAATGGATCTTCTCAAATTGTAATTTTATTCATTTGGTTAATAAATTAAAAACATTCATAAAATTTTTATTATAATTGGGATCAAACGGTTTATTATAATTAGGTTTTGATAGATCGGCCGGCATGTTTTTGCTATTTTTAAATTCTATATGCGTTTTTATTTTTTTCTGATAAGGATCCAACCATTTGAAATAATTTAAAAATAAATGTTTATAAGGTGCATTCGTTTTTTTTTGAAGATAAACAAAAGCCTTTACCAAGGCCCAATATCCGTAAACAACATAATCACATGAATCTCTCCAATGAAAATCTTGTGATTTTGCATCACAACATTTACAATCGCTCGTTGAAATCCAATCGATGGCTAATTTTTCACATTGTTTGATTTTATTTATATCATTGAGAGTAGTCGCAATAGAACTCATTAAACAAATACGATGGGATTGCCAATTGCTCATTGGATACAAAGCATTGGGTCCCTGAGATAATGATAGATTATAATTATATAAATCTTGCAAATCTTTCCGGTTAAGATTTTTTGTTTTTGATATATACTCCGCCACGTCAAACGAATAATCCGTTATACGCTGATTTCCAATATAGGTTCTTATGTTCATTATATATATACTAATAATTATGCAAGATTTTTTTTAATTTAGGGAGATATTTGTAAAAATTCAGAATGCCAATCGACAAACGGTGCCAACCATTGTGTTTCACCGTGTGTGGAATAAGAAGGTAAACACGAAACCAATAAACGTCCTCTTTCTTGCACTAATTCGCAGAATAAATTGAAATCACGGACCCCGTGTTTATAGAAAATATCTCTATCCAATCGTAAAGTTTTTACACGTGCTCCAAACGTCATACAACAACTATTGGTTAACTTCCAATGGGAATGTTCGGAAATCATAACTCTTGTCCATTCTCCACCTTTTTCGATAAATGGGTTGGGTCCTCCTTCATTATGATTTATATATTTATCGGGATGATCGTATAAAGAACAATAATCAGAAATCTGTAATCCTTCTTGGAGCATCATATCTGCGTTTTTTTTGTAAATATAATCATCTTCTGCGAAATATATTATTTCATTCTCATCGTTAAAATGCGTGAGCGCGAAATCAAGTACATAAAGAAAAGAATCGTTATTCCCCAATGATGTACGAATAATCGTTATAGGATCTGAGTGACTGTTCAAGAAATGAAATAATTCTTCGTTTACATTATCAGCAAATACAAATATATCATGATTTTTGAATATTCTGATAAAATGTAGAAACATTGATTTTTTATCATTCACAAAATCAGGTTTTACTTTAAGATTACCACCCTCGCTTATTCTGTACAAAATTTTCATTTAGTATTTTAGATTAAAAAATAATTTTGATATATAATTATCCGTGGACGGTCTCTCAAAAATACTAAAATATATAAGATTAGAACGGATACTATCCAACGATTCGCGTGAAAAATATCTATTTTTGAGCAGATAAAAAAACCCTAAAACCATTGAACAAACAATTATTTTTTTGATTCTTTTTTTTCTTTTTATTTTTAATTTTTCTTCGTCAAACCATTCTAATGTTTTTATATAACTCGGGCTGAATTTTAAAAATTTATGCATTTCTACACCCCCTTTAACAATTAATCCTTCGATAGATGTATCGTTCGGGTAGATGGAATAAGGACTATGATATTTAATTTTATACAGTTTAATCAATAATTGTTCATTTTTTTTATCATGAAATATAGGCAGTACATTTGTAAAACATCCATCGATATAATATTTATTTTTAAATTTATAAAACAAATTAGGACTCACGTAGAATGGAAGATTCGAGGATGCCATGCAGGCATCTAGCAATTCATCATTATTCTGATAGGTAGAAAATATAGTTTTTTTAAACCCAAAAGGTGTTATTTCTGTAGCATTTATGTATACTTTTCCAGAACAAATTTCATAAGCATTTATAGGAAGTAAATTGTATAATAGTTTTCTTAATTCAAATAAATACCGTTTTTTAAATAAGAGAGAATCGTACATTTCGACAATCATTTCTTCAGGAACATTGCAAGCCATAAGAACGGAACAAATGGCTCCAACACTGGCACCCGCATAACGTTTTATAATTATTTTTCCTTCTTTTTCCAATTTTTTTAAAATCTTATGGACTCCAATCACATAAAATCCATAAAACCCACCCACGCTTATAACTACATCGATTTCTTTTGGATGTTTATATTCCTTTATATCATGAATCGATAATGCCTTTAATATTTTTATATGCATTTAAATTACTTTATAATTTTTATTTGAAAAATAATTTTTTAAAATAAAATAATGAAAATAATCTGCTACTTTTTGTTTCTTCCTTTATTTACGAATGCTTTTATTTATATGAATCAATTGGATTTTTCTCGTTTCAAAACAAAATTTCATAAATCCTACACCGACAAAAATGAAGAAACACTGGCTTATAAAAATTTTTGTCAAAACAAGGATATTATTAAAAAAATCAATACAGAGCAATCATCGTATTCTGTTGCCATAAACGAACTCGCGGATCTCGATTTAAAATCAATTTCTAATACACGTCTTAACCTAAAAATATCAAATATTTCTTTTCCTATGAATTATGATTTATTTCAATCGAAAAATAATACATTTATATCGATCGATTGGAGGAAAAAAGGGAAAATACGAGATGTAAAAAATCAGGGTAATTGTGGTAGTTGTTGGGCGTTTTCTACGATAGGTGCCATTGAAAGCATGATTGATATTCACAATCAGATTAAAGATCCATTATCGGAACAAGAATTAGTCGATTGCAGTGATGAAAATTTTGGATGCAGCGGGGGGTGGATGCATGAAGCAATGTATTACATCAAGGAAGCAAACGGGTTATACAAGGAAGTCGATTATCCCTATAAACAGAAAGAAAATAAAGAATGTAAAAATCTTCAATCATTAAAAATCAAAGAAGCCTCTAGATTTAATGTTATTTTTGTAAAAGAAGAGTCTCCTATATCGTTGAATCATGCATTATTGATTAATCCGATATGTATAGCCGTAGACGCCAATGATTACGGTTTTTTATTTTATAAAGATGGTATTTATGATCGTCCTCTTACCGATCGAACGAGTATTAATCATGCCGTATTATTAACTTCCTACGATGATCAAGAAGAAATTTGGACAATCAAAAATTCTTGGGGAACATCGTGGGGAAAAAAAGGATACATGAACATTAAAAAAAGAGACGAACACGGAGTAGCAGGAATGAATACTTATTGTGTATTCCCATTGAAAAGATGATTATTTTCGTAAATTAAAATCTTGTTGGGCTTGTAAATATTTGTATCCAAATTTAGGATAATAGGGCACTTTTTCTTTGATTTGTTGGATCAATAATCTGTAATTTTTCCGACTATTTTCGACCATTAAATCAACTACACTCTCTATTTTAACGTCTTTTCCATTCTTTAATACGGGAAATTTTTTAGAAATATATAATTCTAATAATGAATCATATTTTCCAAAAATATCCTCGAATTCGGCTTCTTCAATAATTTTAGTGGGTTTCAATATTATGTATTTATTTTCAACATTAAGAGCCAATGCCGGATAATATTTTGTATCTCCGTCGTACATGAATTTTTGCGATCTGAATGACGGTTTATATTCAATCATAGCATTTGCCCATGCTTGATCATCAAGGTCGTAGATATTAGGAACAATCATTCTTTTCGGTCTTATTACTTTTAAATCGACGCGTAACAGATTTTTATGGATAAGATTGCTGCTTTTTACATAATGTTTGTGCCAATCTTTTTGGAGCAGTTTTTTGATTTTTTTAAGATTCTGTAATTTTTTGTGATTTTCTTTTGTCGATTCCTTTTTTTGGATATTTTTGATCTTGATCTGAATATTATTGAATGCCTTTTCTAGTTTTTCCATTTTATTTAATAAAATAAATTTAAAAATTAATATAATATCGTATCTCCTTCTTTAATATCATAAAGCGCAAGGGTTTTTTGATCTTCCGTCATTGGGATATCATTTTCTGGGTAAGAATAGTATCTATGAAACAAATTATGACCTTTAAGGTATAAATCCTTTTTTCCTATGTCCACCCCACTATTTTTTATTTTTTGTTTCAGGGTTGTGATAGAATCACTCGGATAAACTTGTATTTGTTCACGATCTGTTTCTCCAAATCGTCCCACTTTTATTTTAATTAATTTTTGTTGCTGTAAGGCCGGTAAATTTAATATCGTGATTTCATATTTTTGGGTCGGAGTATCGATAATAATATTATCCTCGGAAACAATTTCATTGACATTAACAAATCGGAGGTACTTTATATTATTTTGTTTTAATAATTCAATTTTATTACCATAATCGATTTCAAATCTGAATTTTGAACGAACCACATCCTTGAAAGAAAAATTTAAAAAAATGGAATCACTGAGATTGAGTCTGAAATATCTTTTATAAAATGTTGACATAAAATACCAGGAAGGTCTTCTATCATGTACGTTTGCAAATACAGCAAAATTCAATACGGTTAGTTTAGAACCTGAACTCGGTAATCTCGCAATCATTGAAAATAAAATTTCTAAAAATCGTTCTACAAATAATTCATCATTATCCGACGAAGAATTTTTAACGATATCATTATAGTAAGGACTAAATTGAGTATCTGATCGGATGATTCGTATAGTTATTTTATCCGCTAATTCTTGGATTTGTAGAGGGTATTTATCAATATGTTTTTTGTGAAAAAGACTTATTCTTTTATTTGTTCCTTTCCAATATGCTTTTTTACCGTTAATAGAATAAAAATCTTGTTCTATAAATTCAGGAAATAATGTATTAAAATGGTAATAGGTCCATTTTACGCCACTCTCATTGATAAATTCATAGTGTAATTTTCCTTTTTTTATCCAATGATTCCCAAGTAATCGTTCGGCATTTATAAATTCAGGATCTTCAGAAAATATGGGAGATATACCAATAATTACGATAGGTAAATTAGTCATCCTCACAAAAATTGGTAAATAGATATACGATTCTAACGTCGGTTTTCTGTAAGGCCAATCAAGATTGTCAATAATCGAACCAATATTTAGCAAAACATAGGTTGGTTCCTCAAAAGTATATGAATCAAGAAATTGACAACATCTTTTAATCTCAGAATTATAAATCTCGGATTTGTTAAAAAAAGTAACTAAATTTCCAAAATTATAAGATCTATAGGGAAAGGATAATTTTTGGGTGGATGTCATTTATTTTTCAAATAAATAATTTTTTTTAGAATTGAACTAATTCGACTCCAATATCATTCAGATCAATGATTTTTTCACTCCGATTAGGAGCAGGTTGCATTCCATTTGTATAAAGACTTGCTACATCACATACACATGTGAAAGAAGAGTCCAACTGACCATCGGATTTGTAATTTCGATCGCATATAAAGGATTGATTTCCTGTATAACCTTCAATAATTAATAAAGGATCAATTCTTGGGGTTTCAAATATGTTTGGTTCTACATTATAAAATGAAATTTCTTTTATATCTGTTGATTTAATGCCATCATCGATAAATAATTCTGTCAATAACTTTTCAATATTGGTGAATTTAGATGACGTAGTGTATCTCGCCCAATCAATTTTATATTGCCCTGTACGGGGATCTAAAAAATTAAATTGTATTTTACCACTATTGTTATCTTTGAAATAATCAATTATATAATCTGTGTGCTTATTGATAAATAGTTTAATTTTAGAATCACATTCAGTCATTCTCTCTATTAATGGAAATTATAAAAAATTATGAAATCATTTTTGGTTTATTGGACACGAAACATCAAAAATTGAAGTTTTAAATAAAATATACTACTATTAAAATAAATATGTATACAAAATTGATTTAACTCATTTTTTTTGAAAACAGGATAAATGTCTGATCCAGATTTGCAAGCGATTGAAATCATACGATTCCTGGAGAGTAATCGTAAAGATGAATTTTCGAAACTTCAAAAAAAAATTTATAAAAGATTTGATCGGTACTGTTCAAAAAGTGATCTTCTCCATATCTATTTAAATGCATTAAACAATGACGATATTCAAGAAAATCCAATTGTAGAAAAACTATTAAGGATTAAATCAACCAGGAGTAATAGCGGAGAATTAGAAATGTCGACGATGCTACCCCCAGATAATTTTAGTTGTAAATATGATTGTTCCATGTGTCCTGATGAGAGAAAAGTAAATGGTGCATCGGTCGATATGTCTAGAAGTTATTTATCTTCTGAAGGAACTCCTAAATTAGGGTTGATTGAAGATTTTAGTGGAATATTTCAAGTGTGGAGACGATGTATTCAGTATGAATACCTCATGGGACATAAGATTGATAAAATAATTCATATATTACTCGGTGGGACTTTTCATTCTTATAATAAAAAGATTAGGGATGATTACATTCATGATCTGTATTTTGCATGTAACACCTATAATGAATATTTATCTTTTCGGAATAAAGGAAAATTTAAAAAAACCATCATCGAATGGCTAAAACAAAATCCGTTTGAAGAAAAAATTTCATTCAAAAATACGATTGGTGAATCTTTATTGGCAATGATGCGATCTAAAAAGGATTTTGAGGAAGAAAAAAAGATTAATTCCCTTTTAAAGAGTGGTCGTATTACGGGTTTAGTCATTGAAACCAGGCCCGATCAGATTTCACTGTCTTCTCTAAAAGAATTGAGACACTATGGAGTAACCCGAGTCCAGATCGGAGTTCAACATACGGATGATACTGTATTGCATATCATGAATCGTCGACATACCGTGTCTGCGTCCATAAAGGCGATACGATATCTTAAAGACGCTGGATTTAAGATCGATATACACGTACTTTTGGATTGTCCTGGGAGTACTATTGAAAAAGATTATGAATGCGCGAAAACTATTTTTTCTGACGAACATTTTAAGCCTGATTATGTGAAATTATATATTTGTGTGGATGTTCCCTTTACGAAAAATCGTTTGTACAAAAAAAATTATGATTGTCTTCCCGTGGAGATAAGAAATGATGTTTTAAGCTCTATGGAAAATGGGAATTGGAAAAAACTTAAAGAGATTGCTCGATCTCTCGGCTACCAAGATTTCCGAGATGTAATGGTTTGGGAACCAAAAGCTGAGCATGATTACCAGAATTTTAAAAAGATGCTAACCAATGTAATCAGTCTTATACCTGAATATGTTCGTTTGAATCGTTTCCATCGAGATTTTCCGAGAGCCGAATCTGCACCATTACGATTAGGTTACGAGAGCGATACTCTGAAGACCAATCTTCAACAGATTTGCATGGATGAATTAGAAAAAGAGGGTGCTCATAGCAAAGATATTCGTAGCAGAGAATTAAGGAATCATGATATCAACTTATCCGCATGCAAATTATTTGTTCACAAGTATAAATCTTATGGTGGGGTTGATATTTTTATCAGCATTGAAGAGTGTTTACCCAAATCGGATAAAACCCGCATCATAGGAATGATGCGGTGCAGAGTGACCGATTGGGACATGGGATGTGACCCAAAACATAAATATTATCCACCTTACTGGTTTTTAAAAGTTTTTCAAAAAAAATCATTGAGGATCCGTGAACTCCATATTTATGGTAATTTACAATCTAAAAACACGGATACTCACGGACAACACATGGGCTTTGGCCGATTTTTACTCAAAATCGCCGAGATTATAGCAATTATTATGGGTTTGGACCAAGTTGTGATTATTTCGGGTGTAGGCGTTCAAAAATATTATGAAAATCAAGGGTACACATTGTCAAAAGATGATGAATACGAAGTGAAAAATATAAGTGATCAGGAGTTACCTTATTTTATTTCTTTACAAAATCGTTGGATATCGGTTCATCAATTAAAAAAATTATTCTTATTGAATGAGGTAGATTCTTATGATAAAAATATTATTGAATTCAATTCATTAACCTTTTGGGAAAAAATTATTTTGTCATTATTGAGAATCTTTTATTTTTTCCTAAAATTATTTAAAAATACCACTTATAAATGAAAGAACCACAATATATAGATAAAGATATCCCATATTCTGTGAGAACGAAAATAATAGGATTCGCACAACAATCTAAAAAACCACGAGAGTTTATCCAATTATCCAAGAAACAATTAAAAGGGAAACAAGAATATCTGGCACCTATGGTTCAAAGAATATATAATCAGAATGCGAAAAAAGATGCAATGATTGATCAATTAAACATACAAGGATTAAATTTGTCTCTATACAAAAAAGCCAAAAAAAAATATCATGAATTTTTAGATTCTGATGCTCACCTCCAACAACAATTGATGATGCCATTAAAAAGATCACCCAACTATTATAAATATGTACATTATGATTTTCTGGATTACCTACGACTGCATCCCTATAGTAAAAGGATACATATTTCTAATTGGCATCAGGATGCTCTGATTTTTTTTAGAGATGGTAACAATACAGTCGTTGTGCATTTTCCGATCCCGGATGATTTTGAATTTGCGACGTATGATGGAGTAAAAAGATATATCCTAGAAAATGATATCCCGGTCACCGATTATCAAATATTAGACACTCACTAAAATTACATTGGACCCGGTTGACTTTCAGCGGACTCTTGAATTTTTGATTCTGTTTGAACTTGTATTTCTTCACAATTACAATTGTAATTGGTAATCGTTTCGTTTTCTGTAAAAAAATTAATGGTACAATTTGTTTGATCCGTGAATTTTATATTCGAATTAATTTCCGTTGTCAATTCATTTTTATTCTGAATGATGATTGAATTTATACTTTCAAGTGTATTATCCAATAAAATCTGTTGAAAATTGCGCAAAAAAGACCCAAAATAGGTTTGATATAAACCATTATATTGTGATATTTTAATACAGGCACCTTGATTATCTTCAGTATTTTCATAATTTCTATTCAATGTATTAACTCCATATCGATAACAGGATGAATCTATATTTTTAATTCCCAACCCTATGAATGGACCCATTTGTGGATTATTACTGAGTTCGTATCGATATATTTCTATATCATTTTTCAAAACTGGATAGGGTACATTTATTCGTTCATAAATAGTATTAAAAAATGGACGCGCAATTGCACAATATTGTTCTGATGATGAATAGAGACGAGTCATTTCATTAGGTTGAGTGCTTGGTTGTTCTTCCTGCATAAACTTAATTCCTATTAATCATTAATTTATTTTGGGAGCGTAAAATTTTTTTAATATTTAATAAAATGCGACAAACAATAGAACAAAAAATAAAAAAATCGTGGGAAAAACGTTTTCAACAACCTTTAGCACAAAATGATTTAAAAATTTTATTACAAAAAAAAGGACAAGAATATTTATATCTTACACAAAACCAAGATAATTCAATATCATTTAAATCAATCCCGTTATCTCGATTCCAAAATTCGTACACTCATAAAAAACCATCTTCACCAAACACCGATCTGAAAGATTTACCACCCAATATTTTGAGACGTTTTGTTGGATTGTCTCAAGACTATAATCCTCCATCCTATTTATTTGATGAATTACAACATCCAAATTTGGACAAGGCGATCCAAAAATTGAGAAAACAACATGCTGAAATACTACCTTCGATCAAAAACCAACAACCTACCCGTGCGAGTATGATGATAGATGATGATTTATTACATGGTTTAATTTATGTTACCAATCTCTTTAATCCAATGGATAATGATGCACCTCTATGTCATGAACCGAATATGAGATGGTATGATTGGACATTTTTCAGACAATACGAGTATCTCGTAAATCATCCATTTTCTAAGCGTATCGCCTTTTCTGATTATTATGAACGATATTTTTTCATGTTTTGGAAGGAAGGAACAATCGTAATAGTTTCCATTGTTTACGAATCCACCGCGGATCCAGAAAAAGATATCCAAAACATCAAAAATCAAATCCATCACATCATAAATGCAAAAAACGAGCAATCCAAAAATAGATTGTTGAATCGATTAGGAATCTATTCTGTTGAAAATGCATCGTTTTATTTTTAGATTAATGGCTTATTCATAAATTTTTACATAATTTATTAACCAATATCCTTCAGTTATATCTACATTTGGATCTTGAGCATAACCTTGACATTTAATATTAGATTCAGGATCATTTGGGAAGAAGACATTCCCAGCCCAATCCCCACATAATGTTGTATTTATGATGGGAACGAGATTTTTAAAATGATTTGGACAAGGTTGAAATTGTATTTTATTGTCTTTTTGGGTTTGCCAATTATCTGTTGATAAAGAATCACTATGTGAATTTTTTATATTGTCGGGAAGTAATGGATCATTCCTTGGCCAAAACCAAATTGTTATACCAAGATCATTTGAAATTTCTATAGCAAAAGTTCCTCCTTTTGCATCATTAAATTGATTTCCAAAGGTATTAAAATTTTTCCAATAAATTCCACAACCTAAATTGGGACAATTGTCATTACCAGAACATCCACAAGAATTATAACCTATATCACCAGCGCTACAAGATTTGTTTGAAATATTGGGTATATTTTGAATACAATCATTACCATTTACAATATTCGTATGTAATGTAGAATAATTGGTTGTAGATTTTCCGGTATTATCAGTGATACCTTCAATGACATCGATTTCACCATTACAGGCCCATTTTGAGGGAGAGTTTGTCAATCCGTGAAACCAAAAAGAAGGCCATAATCCTGGTCCATAAGGTAAATGTTCTAAATCAATGATGAATAATCCATGATCAAAAGTTTTTCTATAAAAATGAATCCTTGGTGCTTTTCTATATTGATAATTAACTGATTTATGTTCTAAATCAATTTTTAATTGTTTTTTATTATTTTGATTGATGATTGATATAAGTTCATAATTATTTCCATATTGAACAATCCCATGTGTAGGTTCACCATCAAATTGATCATTATGGGAGGGAGAAAATTTCCAATCAGAATCACTATTATTTGGATTCATTTTTTCCAGATTATTTCCAGAATAATCAAATGTTAATTTATATTGAGATGATGTAAATTTTTCTTTTCTGATTAATTCTAAATAAATGAATATGAAAATTATAAATATGCAAAACAATAAAATCAATGAAATCAATAATAGAAATTGCATTTATTAACACTAAAATGAAAAATATTTGATTCTATAAAATGAATTTTGAAACGATTTTAATTTCAATCATGGTTTTCATATGTATTATATTCATTTTATTAGTTATTTTATGGCTAATTACGACAAAAAAAAAATCAAATTATAAAAAAATATTTTCAGTTAAAAACCTTAATGAATTAAGGGAACATTTTGTATTGGATAACCCAAATGAAGATGGTACAGATCCTACTGGAGGCAATGTCGATTATTCTTTTTTATTCCCAAAAGATAAGGACAATAAAATTATTAATAATATAAATGGTGATCCCTCCTGGAGTGAAATACCAGATAATAAAATTGTTTCTAACTGTTTTCAAGAGACAGATGATTCTATTGTGTTGAAAATTTCTGAAAATTTAACGAATGATAAAGTCGGTAGTTTTCGTTTATCAAGCAGAAAATTATTCCGGGGTGGATTATTCATCATTGACGTTGAACATATCCCTATTGGTTGTGGTGTTTGGCCAGCATTCTGGTTAAATGGATTTGTTGGAGCAAAAGATCAGTATCATATGTCTCCAAAAAATCCAGAGTATAAGAAAAATATGGATAAATTGGTAAAGTATACATTAGGTAATGAAGAAAATTTCAATCATACATGTCATGAAAATGAAACACTTTTACCGAACAATAAAAGTATTGACTTTTTCATGTCTGCATTTTTAGAAAAAAATATATATCCTGCAATGTGGCCTGTAGGTGGTGAAATAGATATAATTGAACAAACGAATTTTAGCCCGACAAATCTAATATCAATCCATGGTGGTCCTAAATGTGAAGTTACTTCAGAATTCAAATCAAATTATATGTCGGATTGGATTAGCCCACAATATAAACAATTTGGATTACGAAGTGTTTGTGGAAATACTTATGAGCCTTTAGGAAAATATAGTGGTTGTAAAAATGATGCTTATGCTTATGGTGAAAATGGTGAATTAACAAATATAAATGGATTTACGAGACCTAATTGTCCAGAAGAATCGGCTGTGAATGCAGGAAATTCACAAATCAAGGGTCCATATGGTTCTTTTGGTGAGCCTTTTAATGCTAACAAAGGTGGAGTGTATGCAGTTCAATGGATCCCTAAAAAAAGAGTAAATATATGGTTTTATCCAACAAATTTATTCAGTAAAAAAAATTTGAGTCTAAATAATGGTCCTTTAAGTGATTATCCTAATCCCAAAACATGGAAAAATAAAGAAATACCCGATATTAAAAATGTTTATTTAGGTGATGAAAAATATAAAACGCTTTTAGCTTCTTATGTATTAGATGATAAAAATGCAATGACGGAAGGATGTGACTTTAATTTTCAAGCTTTAATTATTAATATTACTTTTGGAGGAGGATGGGGTGGTTCTTCTATCCCGAAATATTGCTCTGTGGACGGTCAAAATTTTAATGCACAAAATTATCATATATTTTTAAATAAATGTTTTCATGAAGATCCTGATAAAGCAAATTCAAAAGGCATAGGAGTTCACGGATGTTATGATGGAGCTTATAATAAAGATTTTAGAGGTGAATACGCACAACCCATTTTTTTTAAAGAGGCATTTTTTAAATTTAAATCAATCCATGTATTTCAAAATCCACACACAGATGAAAATGTTTGGTAATCGTTTTCTAATTTTACACAAGTGAATGCTAAAAAATTCCAAAAAATGATTTTTGTAAATATTCATAATTATAGATTATGAATCTTATGGAAAGATTATATGCCAAACGAAAACATTTTCATTTTTTTGATACAGAAAAAAACTTTTTAAGTTTTTATATATTTAAGAAGCTTCCTGATGAAAACAAATCATTATTACATATTTTCGAATGGACATTAAAAAAATTAATGATGGAGAATAATGAAAACGATAAAATATCTTTACGAAAAAAATGGGAATCGTACAAGATGACGAATCAAAATATTGTTTATAATTATGATTGGAAGAAACCAAAATATTTTGAAAAAATGAATTCATTAGATGCGGCGCCTCGATTAATTTTGAATTTTTTATACAAATATAAATATTGCGTAGAAGAATTTTATATGTATCTTGATCTTTTGAATGAATCCAATTCCAAAGAATTATTAATCGACGCTCTTAAAATTTTTTCTGAAATCCATTATTATATGTTTGATATCGATATTCAATGTCTTTATAATTATACCATGCATCATTATTGTCCTATAAAAAGCATAAAATGCCCCGATGAAATTCATTGGCATAAACAATTTCATTTACTTATGGATCCGTCTTTTTGACAGATAATCATGACGAAAAGCGTTGGGGAACATGAGAATTATTTTTTATATTCTTCATCAGATTGGGCAAATATTTTAATAATTTCTACGATCATTTCTCTATTTTTTTTACTGTTTATAAATATTTGTTACTTCATAATCTATTGTTCATTTTTAAGAAATACGAATGAAAGACCATTACAAGGAAATCAAGAACGCGAGGAAAATGAAATTTTATAAAATGACTTATTTATTTGTGATATAAGAAGGACGATAGGTTGGTTTAACTTCTTTACAATAATTAAAAAATATAGAACGGATACAAATATGATTTTTTGGACAATCTAAACTATCTCTACACATAAGAAATTGTACTATTGGAAATAAAAATGAATAAAATCTCATTCTTGTAAATTTAGATAATAAAAATAAATTTTCATTTTTTTATTTACATTTATTTGAAATATAAATAAAAATAATGTCTTCATTATCACATATTAGTGTTGAAACTTTACATAATCTTCTTATTCAAAAGATCAATGCAACTAATTTAGATCGAATACGAAAAAATGCTCTTCGTACTATGATTACACATATTTTTACGACTGAACCGGATGAAAATATAGCGAAACAGAGAATGATTGACTTTTTACGTTATAGAAATGTGAATGTACAAGAATTTTATAAAAAAAAACAATCTTTAGAAAGACAGAATATCCTCATAATAAATTATATAAATGCCTCTCCTGATCAACCATTTGATTCCTCCAATATTACAAAACAAGGAATTGAATATTTTTTTAATCTCCATCATATTTCTTATCAAAAAACCATGACGAAACAGAAATATCTTGATATCCTTAAAAATTTTAAACAACAGAATCTTAAAAAAAAACGACAAAATCGTTTGAACCAGCAGCAGAATCTATCACAAGATAGATTCGGAAATCAGATTATAAATCCGGTTTGGGGGAATGATGGTGTAATATATGATCGAAGAAGTATGATTAAATATCTGGAAACGAGACCTTTAAAATATCAAAATCATAAATCAGTTCCTGTTTATGTGATAGTGGGAGGATCTGTTCCTTTACGACGTTTCTTTGATACCCAAGAAGAATATATGCAATGGAAAAAAGAATCCTAAATTTTATGTCCTCCTCGTAATTTTGGTAATTGTTCAATTTGTAAATCTCCTCTGTTATATGAATAGATGAGAGTATCTGATGTTTGATCCCAATTACCATAATGTTTTTGTCTTTGAAATATTTGTCTTAATTTTTGATGCAATACTTTGTGTTGTTTTGTTGATTTTATTTTCCCAATATTTCGTTTCATTATATTTATATTATTAATGATGGATCTACCGATATTCCCCATTAACGTATAATAGTTTTGTTCTATTTGTCCTCCAATCCTTAATTATCTTTCCAATATGGATTATTTGCTTTTTTTTGTTGAGTAAAAAATCGATTGATTTTATTGATAATACAATTATATGTACTCATTATTGTACATGTATATTCTTTCTTGTTCTTGTTGCATTTTATTTACAAAAAAAAATAACTAAAGAGTTTTAAATATTTATATAATATATAATGTGTCGATTATTATTTGTTAAAAATGATTATACAGACATGGGTAATATAATCAACAATTTTAAAAAACAGGCTTGGACACTTAAATATACACCTTTTTTAAATCAGGATATCGATGCCGATTATCACATGGATGGAATTGGATTTGCATTCTTTTATGAAAAAAAATGGAATGTTCAAAAATCAACTGACATGTATTTTTCCTTTCATATACCCCCAGATTGCAAATATATAATTGGTCATTTGAGGAATAAAGGGAATTGCACAGGCAATGTTGGATATGAAAATACACATCCTTTCATATATCATCCCTTTGTTTTTTGTCATAATGGGAAAATTATTGACTTTGTTAAAAATAAAGAAAAAATTATGCCGTTTATTCTAGAGAAATATTTATCTCAAATAAAGGGAGAAACTGATTCAGAATATATCTTTTATTTAATACTAAGTTTTTTTGATGAAAAAAATAACATGATGGACGCGATTTTAGAATTTAAATCATTAATGATCCGTAAAAATATTTTTTTTTATGGAAATTTTATCATTGCGAATGAAGATAAAGTATGGATTACGAGATTGAGCAGTGATGAAAATAGATCTTGTTCGTTGTATAAAGATACCAGAAACATGATTATTTCATCAGAACCTCTATCAGATTCTTTTGAATTAATACCTTTACAAACCATTATAGAAATAAATCTTTAAAAAATTATTCAATCATAAAATTGATCATCATGTTGTGTATGATGTTGAGGAATGTTTTTTAAATATTCCATAATATAATTAATCACTTCTTGCGGTAAGTTCATTTTTATTTTTAATTTTATTTATTAAATAAAATGTCTGAAAAAAATTGCACAGGTTTGATTAATTATCTCGACTGTATCACTATAAAAAAAATCGATTGTCCCAAAATTAATTTATATAATTTAGACATTGTCATTTTACCTAAAAACACTTTTGTCTACAGGAGTGGTATAATGCATAAAAATCGACCAGTATGGTTCGGGTCCTATAATATTGCGGCGAGTCATAATATCGGGTCCGTGTTCCATACCTATAAAACAAATAGAGATTTAAATTTAATTTTGTTTTCCAAGGCCAATATCTTAAAATTGTATCAATCGATTGAAAAATCTTTATCGGATCAAGATAAAAAGTTATTTCAAAAAGTATGTTTTTTTAATCTAGATAAATTCCAACAAAAGATTTTCAAAAATTTTAAAAAAAAATATCCTTCGTATACCGAGATATTCAATTTTTGGGGGTTTTTTCCACAGAATAAACAAGAATATTATTCTTTATTATTCGCAAAATTATTATGCTCTTTTGGTTTTGATGGCTGGTATATCCAACCCCAAAAAATCGTTCAACGTGCTAGATTATTTGGGACCGGTAAACCTGGAAGATTTGAAGAAATCCTGATTTGTGTTTCTGAAAAGGTACTGAATAAAAATTAAGATGTATCGACATTTTCCTCTATATATTGATCTATCTGACGTTGAGATGGGAGCATCAATTGTTGTATGTCTGTATCTTTGTACCAAGATTTTTTTTTCGATTGCAACTGTTTTGCTTTTTTTGATTTTACAAATATTTGTGATGGAAGCATGATGGTTGCGGCCGAACAATAAATATTTTCTTGAGGCAGATAAGGATCAATCATTTTAATCATACCCATAAATGATTGAGGGAATCGTATGGGTGAAGGATTTGCGGTTAGTATATAAACATGAACTTGCATTTTATGGAGAAATTCAAATAATTTTTTTATCGTTTCAAAGCGTTTCATACCTCCAAGGATATAAATAATATATTCTTTAATCTGATCCTCGGATAAATCTGGTTTTATAAATGGATTTCCTTTGAGTGCTACCATTCCTTCCACAATTGATATGGTTCTATCCCAATCAAAAAATACGATTTTTGTTTCGGATTTAAAATCTTTACACCATTTTTTAAGTTCTTTTATCTGATTATTTGTAATGCCATTACAAGGAAGTTTTATTTCGTTTGATAAAAAGTTTAGTTTAGGATGTTCAAACACCGATAATAAAATATCTTTTCGAGTGGTATCGGTAAGATTTTCAAGATAATTTTTTTTATACATTACTTTTACAATAGGATCGAGTGCTTGATTGCCGTTTATTTTTTTATGGGTCAGATTTTCATATTCTTGGAGATCTTGTTTAATCATATCATTGGGGATATCATGATCAACATGGATGGTTTCCATTTCAGGAAAGGAATCTGTCATTCCTTGAAAATTTGATACTTCATTATCATAAAATCTTATTTTCATTTTATTTAATTTAAGGATTTTTTTTTATATTTAAAATGTGTGGTATCTGGATATCGATTATAGATAATCTTGTAATCCAATTAAATGATGAAAAAATATACGAAAAGATAAAAGAAAGAGGACCCGATCAACAGAATATAATCAATCATAATCTATTCAAAATAGCATTCTATCGATTATCAATTAATGATTTATCCAATCAAGGATTACAGCCATTTTATGAAAAATTTGACAATAATCAATACGCAATGATTTGCAATGGTGAAATATACAATTACAAAGATTTGATGAATCAGTTTAACATTAGATCATACACTCATTCCGATTGTGAAATTATTTTACCATTATTTTTATGTCTTCAAAAAGATATAAACAAATTGTGTAATTTATTAGATGGAGAATTTGCTTTTGTGATTATTGAATACAATACAGAAAACAATAACATAAAAGGTTGGGTAGCGAGAGATCCATATGGTGTAAGACCTTTATTTTTTGGCTATGATAATGACCATCTAATATTTTCATCCTTATTAAAAGGAATATCGGGAGAAACCAATACCGTATTTCAATTCCCTCCTGGGCATTATGGATATTTTGAAAATAAAAAAATCCAAAGGGTAGATAGATTTTATCATCCCATTATTAAAAGTGAAGATAATAATGATATCCAAATAATTTATCAAACAGTTTGTCATAAATTGATCCAGGCTGTTAAAAAACGTCTTCTATCAGATTCACCTATAGGGGCGCTATTATCGGGTGGTCTTGATTCTTCCTTGCTCGTGGCGATTATATACAAGATCCTAAAAATTGAAATACCCGTATTTTGTATTGGATTAAAAGATTGTGAATCGACAGATGCCAAATATGCTAAAAAAGTCGTTGATCATCTAGATATAAAAAATTTTCATCTTGTCCTTATTGATTCAGAAACAGCGTTATCCTCCATCGACGATATAATATACCATTGTGAAACTTATGATATTACAACCATCAGGGCTTCTATTATGCAATATCATTGCGCTAAATATATCAGAGAAAATACAAATATCAAAACCATTATAAATGGGGACGGAGCGGATGAACTACAAATGGGATATTTATACATAAAATTAGCACCGAACGAATCAAAAGCGGTGGAAGAAAATACGAAACTTCTTGAAGAAATCCATTTTTTTGATGGTCTACGAGTGGATCGTTGTTTGGGTGCTAATGGTTTAGAAGCTAGATTACCCTATCTGGATAAAGAATTTGTTGAATACTTTTTGTCGATTCCATTAGAATTGCGATTACCCTTTCGTAAATTAGAAAAAGAACTCATTCGAAAATCATTTCATTCCGTATATCCAGGTTTATTACCTGATGATGTTTTATTTAGAAAAAAAGAAGCATTTAGCGATGGGGTTTCGAGCCCAGAAAAATCATGGTATAAAATAATACAACAGTATTTTGATTCTAAAAAGATAGAGTCAAAAGATTATGTATTTAATCCACCATTTTCTAAAGAATCACAATATTATAGACAAAAGTTTTCTGATTTGTTTAATATCTATAATAAAAATTATGATACTATAATTCCTCATTTCTGGCAACCTAATTTTACAACTATTAAAGATCCTTCAGCAAGAGAATTGCATGTATATGATGAAATATCATGAAGTATGAATCTTGTCTCGTTCTTTTTCTTCATTTAATTTGCTCGTATGAAGTTCGACAAAATCTTTAATCATGAGAGAAAGTTTAGAAGGTAAAGAAGATAAATCATATTTTAGACCATTTTTATTGATTTTAGGTTTATAGGGGATTGAATCAAAATTATAATTATCTTCTATCAAACTGTAATACCTAATTATAGCATAAATATATTCTAAACCTTCTTCATCAATTTCTTGATTTATGGTAGAACATATAGATAACATATCATCATAAGATATTTTTTCATTTTTATTTTCATTCCTTTGTTTGAGACTATAATAAAGAGGAAAATGATTCGTCGAATTCATTTTTATTTTTATAAAAATTTTTGTGCATCATCATTTTTTTATATAATTTTTTTTATAATCTGTTTTATATTCTCATCAAAATAATGAATATAAACAAAATCGACATTTTTAATGTCAGGAGTATCAGGTTTGTCTATGACACAAACCCTGTATTCGTTCATTTGACAATGATAGATATATTTTTCCCAATACTTTTTGAAAAAATTCATCTTTTCTAAATAAAAAGGTTTTTTGTATAAATTAGAATCTTCAATCGAAATAAATTTTAAATATTCATCCATATGATTTAAAAAAGATACCCTATTGGGTATAGGCATTCTTTGTGATAAATATCGTGTTTCGTTGATTTCAAATATAAGGTTTAATAATTGATCATTCTGAGAAAAAACATTTTCTAGTTTCATATCAGGAGTTGCTTTAATCTCTCGTATTTTTTCTTCGGATTCTACATGAGTGCTCCAACATGTCTGTTTACATTTAGATATATTAAATTGTTTGTTGATAGAATTGATGGGATGATTATCTTTTATATCAAAAAAATCATAGATGGAAGTTTTTCTACAAAAAATCATTTTATCTTCACAATAAATAAAATGTTCTGATAAATCCGGTATCCTGTGCACAGAATATTCGATAGATGAAATATTGTTTTCTCCTCCTATGATATGAAAATAAGGGATATAAGAAATCTTTTTTTTATGAGTTATTTTATGATAATTACCAATTATAAAAATATGATGAATATATTGAGCGTTTTTTTTGATTGATTTTATGCATAAATCTAAAATTTTTTGGTTCGATTTCAATATAATTATATCAACGATGGGAATTTTATTTTCAAAATATTCAAATTTTTCTTTGAACGGATAAACGGATAATAATGAAAATACTAATAAAAATATCATAAATATTATAAAAATAATGATTATAATCATTTTCTTTTTTTTATTGATTGATAGATAAAAAATTATTTATTTAACCCTTTTTTGGAACTTTAATATACTATCATAATTTAGTCCATTAAAATAAGAGATTCACTCTTGTCTTCTACATCGTCTATATATTTTATTATTTTATTTTCCAAAGGATTATAAGATAATGCAAGAGCGGTCAATGGTTTCGTTCCTCTATCACAACAAAATTGCTGCCATTCTTTAAGTGAATCTATATTAGTAATATTTTTATATTTTGGATCGAGATTACAATTATTTGTTGGTAGTATTAATTCATCATCATTAAATAAAGTAATTTCACATTCTGTTTGAGTTCTATTTTGATTTTTAACACTTATATTGACAGAACGGTATTTTGGACCTAAAAAAACATCCACTACTTTATTTTTTAAATAATCATTCTCTAAAATTGGTTGCCTTAATTTTTGAATTGCCGGGTCGGAGACCATACTCTATAATATCCAAAAAAAAAAATTTTTTGAGTTTTGGGTAATTATTGACTCACCTTCGGCAATTCACCCAATTTTTTTTATTATTTTTTTTTTTAATAAAGATGTCGAATAGTTGTCCAGAATTGGAATGAACTTCATCTTTGCAAACAAGTCCTATTTCTATTGTAACTAAATTTGCGACTTTTCCTCCATTTACGGAATTTTCATTAAAGTATGCTGATGGGCTTCAACAATCCACATTTATAAATACAGGTCATGATTTACGATTTTTGTTTCCAAATACAAATAATATCCTTAAATTAGTCGATTCAAAAAGTCTTGTTACATTGAACAATATTCATTTTCATTGTCCATACCACCTTTACCAACTATTGTTCAATGGTTCGTTATGAAAAATAGATTAAAAATTTCATCCAATGATCTACAAAGTTTTCAAAAATATTATACCAACAATGCCCGATATCGTGACCAAGGAGGTCCTCGATGTTATACTGGATGTCCACGTCATCCTTTTTCCGTAACTAAAAATTTTAAATAAAATAAAAGAAAATCTAGATTTATAATATAATGATCTTTTTATTAGGATTTCCAAAATCTGGTACGAGTTCTTTTCACTCTTTATTTGAACAATTAGGATATGAAAGTTATCATTGGCAGTATGATGATCAATATATTGGAAACATTATGAAAGAAAATATTAATAATGGTTTTCCATTATTAACCGGAATCTTAAATAAATTTCCAAATACAAAACTTTGTCTTACGCAAATGGATGTTTGTATATCGGAAAAGGATAATTTTTGGCCTCAAATTACTCATTTTAAACAATTATATTCTGAGAATCCACACTCTGTTTTTATCCTAAATAAAAGAAATATAAATAATTTACTCTCTTCTTTTAAAAAATGGCATAATCTGGATAAACGAATGTTGCAATATAATTCAGAATTATTCAAGGATATAGATGAAACGTTAACCGACGATGAAAAATTATTAACATTATTTACCAATCATTATGAAAATGTGGAAAATTTTTTTGCGTCACATCCTGATTCAAAATTTATTTCTTATCAAATAGATTATGATACTATCGATAAATTAAACCAAATCATTGATATTAAAAATATATCAACTTTTCCGTATGAAAACAAAAATTAAAATTTTTGTTTTTAAAATAAAAAAAAATTTAAATAAAAATGAGTGTGAAATGTGTTTGTCCTAATGGAAATACGTACATAAAATCATTCTGTAGTGATTGCCAACAAGATTGTACATGTATTGAGGAACCGACTTCTGAGCAAAAAGCCGTTTTAGGCCTAGGCCTCGCTGTATTTTTAGTTTTTTTAATAATACAAATATTATTATTGATCTTTATGATATGGTTTTCAATTCACGTCATGACAAAATGTAAAGGAAATCCAACATGGTTAAATCCAACCGTAATTGCATTATTGATCTTATGGGTCATTATAGGATGGTTCCCAGGAATAGGCATTGCCCTATTTATAGCTTTATTGGTAATTTTAATAATTTATAACCAAAAATGCGCCGGAAAATAAAAATCATGATAAAAATTGATTAAATTAAAATAATATATCAATATAAAAATGGGTATTAAACATTTTTATTATTGGTATAAAAATAATTTCTCCACTTGTATCCAAAATAAAATCGAAGATGTGGATACATTAGCAATCGATATGAATGGATTATTTCATATGTGTGCTCAAAGGATTTATAAATATGGTAATTCATCCGCACATTTGTTTTATAATTCAAAAATTCAATTATTACCAAAAACCAATTTAACTTTATTCAGAGATGTATGTGATAAGATTGAAAATCTACGAAATTTTATCAAACCAAAGAAAAAAATTATACTATGCGTGGATGGAGTTTCAGGATTAGGAAAAATGAATCAACAAAGACAGAGACGTTTTAAAACGAGTATAACAAATAAAACCAACTTTTTTAATCCAAATTGTTTTACACCTGGTACAAAAATTATGGATCATCTCACAAAATATATTGATTGGTATATTCGTTCAATGATTAATTTAAATCCAGAGTGGCAGAATTTAGATATAATCTTATCCAATGAAAAAGTACCTGGAGAAGGTGAGCATAAGATTATGCATTATCTTAAAAAATATGAAAACATATCAGAAAAAATATGCATTTATGGATTAGATGCTGATTTGATGATGTTGGGTATTTTATTACCTCATAATAATTTATGGTTAGCGAGAGAACCTGAACAAGGATTTATAGAATTTATCGATATTAAACAGTTTAAAAACGAATTGTTAAAAGTGATCCGATGGGAGAGAGATTATTTAGATAATAATGAACCCGTGTTTGATAAAAATTATGCAATAAATGATTTTATTGTCTTGAGTTTTTTGGTGGGCAATGATTTTCTTCCAACGATACCAACAATATCGATATTAGATGGAGCAATCGATATAATTTTAGAAATTTATAAAGAAAATGGTAAAATTTATGGACATCTTACCGAAGAAATATCAAATTCGGATGAATTAATATTTAATATAAATTCTCTGGCTCATTTTTTCAAGAAATTAGGGAAAAAAGAAAAAGAATTAATGGAAAAAAAATATAATTCGCAAACACCTTTTTTCCCTGATCCTTTGGTGATTAAAAATATGAAACTGATCGATCAACGACACGAAATTAATATGAATCTTTATAAACAAGAATATTATGAAAAAAAATTTCCACAAAATACGGATAAAAAATTAATTATTAAAGAATATTTAAATGGTATGTTATGGATCTTAAATTATTATAAGAAAAGGATACCTGATTGGTTATGGTTTTATCCATTTTCTTATGGACCATTTTTAGAAGATTTTTATGATTTTATAAAAAATGAATATCAGATCCCTATTTTTTCACAAAACGAACCCGTTCTACCTTTTTTACAATTGTTGATGGTATTACCCTCAAATAATAAAGATTTATTACCCGAACCATTGAATGAATTGATGGATAAAGAAAGTCCCTTAGAACCATTCTTTCCAACTTCGTTTGAAATCGATCTTACGGGGAAAAGAAAAGATTGGGAAGGGATCGTTATTTTACCTTCTATTAATCTTGATTTATTTAAAATCGAATATGCAAAAAAAGAAAAATTAATATCGAATTCAGATAAAAAGAGAAATATTGTAGGGAAAAATTTTATTTATTCGTATGATGTGACCAAAACCGACATGTTTTCTAGTTTTTATGGCAATATACCTGAATGCCCAGTGTCTGTAAATTTGTTATATTTTTAAAATAGTATTGTTATTATAATGGTTCAAAGGATTTTATATATACTTCTTCCGGTACAAGTATTTGATGAAAATAGAAGAGAAAACATTTTATATTTTACGATGTTAGCATCTATGCTCCGATCGGTTCCCATCCTTTTATGTATCCAAAATTTTTATAATACGTATTGGCAATCGCAGTCAATAAATCCATCCATTTCCATATCATTTCTCTATCATTTTTATCCAATTGATTGCTTTGCCATAATTCTTTAAAATGATTAATCTTATGAGACGCCACAGAAGCACCCGTGTACAAAATCGTATTTTCTAAAAAAAATTTTTCATTACGATCTTTAATCTGATCCGAAATATGTAAAAGATCTCGGATATATCTACCCAAAACATCGGCCATTGGGACCTGATCTTTAATAAAAATTCGTATGATTACAAAATCTCCTTCATATGGAAATTGTTCAATTAATTCATCGAGAAAATTGACTAATTGGATCCTAAATTCACGAATTAAATTTAGTTTTTTTTCTTCATTATTATCCATAATTTTATCAATTTGTTTTTATTCCTTTAAATGAGGATAATTAATTCTTCATTTAATAGGATTAATTTAAAAAATATAGTTTTTTTAAATAAAAATCAATGAATAATGTTGACATATTATGGATTCATAATTTTTTAATAAGAAAATATAAAGTAAAAGAAGTCAATAATAATAATGAAGAGGAAGAATATACAAAATGGAAAAATTTATTAGATTCGGCGGTAAATAACAAGAATACTTCGAATGATGTGATTAATGATTTATCAGAAAAAATGAAAGAATTACAAAATCAACAGGATTCTGAACAATTTAATTTTTATTTAATACAAGCCATACCTCTGTTAGACGAATATAAAAATTTACAAAAAAATCAGAATAAAATTTATTTCATGGTTTCTAAAGACAATAAAGATCTTGAAACAAAAGAATTAAACACTATTCGTATGAAAAAAATAATAAAAGAATATTTTCATTTGATTCAAACCTATTTTCCAAATGAATATAATTCAAATGATTGGGATAAGATCAAAATAAATTTTGAAATGAATCAGAATGAAAATCTAAAGATTGGTAAAAATAAATGCGAAATTTGCCATTCAGATTGTAATGATTTTATAATTTATGAAAATCATTTTGTGTGTGAGAAATGTGGTTATGTTTCTACGACTACTCATTCCACAATCTCTTATAAAGATATAGATCGAGTCAACATCAGTTCAAAATATACTTATGATCGGCGTTCTCATTTCCGTGATTGTATTAACCAATTCCAAGGTAAACAAAATGCGAGCATTTCTAAACAAGTTTATGATTCATTGATTGCACAGTTTGTTTCTCATGGGATCATCCCTGAAAATTATCAATCATTGACCAAACAAGAAGCCTTTAAAAATGTAACAAAAGAGCATATTATTCTCTTTTTAAAAGAGATTAATCAGACACGACATTATGAGGATATTGTCCTCATATATCATGAATTAACCGGAAAACCAACGCCTAATATTAGTCATTTAGAGAATGTATTAATGCAAGATTTTGATATATTAATCGATACTTATGATAAAAAATATAAAAACAGTGAAAGAAAAAATTTTATCAACACACAATATGTTTTATTCCAATTGCTCAGAAGACATCGATACCCTTGTAAAAAAGAAGATTTTAATATGTTAAAAACAGTAGATCGCAAATATTTTCATGATACTATTTGCAGTGAACTCTTTCAAGAATTAGGATGGTCATTTACTGCTTTATTTTAATTTATAAAGTTTCATCATACCATTTTCCAGTTTTTTCATTATGGATCCTAAATATAAAATCATTATCGAATTCTTTAAATTCGATAGTATGCCATACATTTTTATCTATTGTTTGAAAACGAAAATTCTTTTCATAATAACAAAGATTATAAATTTGGGAATCATCCCAAAAAAAATAGAAAAATAATTCTGCAATTTCTTTGGTAAAATAAATTTTCATTTCTTTCAATACATGATCCCGAAAGTTTTCTAAAAAGGTATTATCAAATGTGTATATCTCTCTCCATATTTCTTTTGGAAAATAAACCATCTGTCAACCAAAAAATATATAAATTTAATTTAATGATTCTTCCAGGCTCATAAAATCATCATGAATCATATGAATCCTCCTAAAATATTGATTAAAATCTATAAATAATAATTTAAATTTGTTATTAAACTGGTTATAAATTTCGACATTGCTATTTGCTACTGTTCCAAAATCATTGAGTACATCATTTACAAGACAGAATCTGAATAGTTTCCCTTTTTGATGATGATACACTTTATGAAATGAACGGTGTAAATGTTTCGTCGTAAAATCTTTTTTGACACTTTCGATAGAATCTTTTAACCAATAAGAAACAATTTGAAGAGCCTTGATCGCTATTGTATTCATTGCCGAATCCATAATCTGCATTTATCAAAAAAAAATGCAATAATCAGTTTTTTATGTCAGAAACATAATTTTTATACATTCATTTTCATGATATTCTTATAAAAAGAAGAAAAATGGAAATCGCCTTCCAACATTTTTGAAAGTTTTCTTTTAATGATGATTCCTTTTTCATTAGAATAATATATATTTTGAATTTTATACCCTCTCATGGGTGCAAGATTTTTCATATCTTGCAAACAATGATAACAAGGTTTAGAATTTCCTAAATATCCCGTTTTTGATGTTTTAATGACTAATAAATTCACTTTTTTCAATTTTTTAGAATTTCGTAAACGAAGCCCAGCAATCGCATCTCTTTCCGCATGAATGGATCTTTCATTCACTCTAATACTAAATTTGTTTATCCCGTAAGAAATCACATAAAACACAATTTTCGTTTCCATAAAAAATCGCGGCGGCGTGATGACTATTCCCACAACAGCAGTTAGTAGGAATATTGAGGATGCTGGTCCTCCTCTTCAACGCCAAAACATTCGCCAAATTCTGCAACTCCATTGTATCTACAAACAAAAAAAAAGCATTTCGTTTTCTTCTTTTAGATTTTTTTTTTATTTTTATGTATGCACTACTTTTTTATTTTTTCATTTAAACTCTCTCTCCACCATTTACTCCTGCTGCGGGTTTTCCTCCATAATGCTGGCCTCAATCCAAAACCCGAATCCCTTGTTCGGGTTGCTAATGTTCTTGACGGAAATCCCCCTCTCCCCGAAATCTTTCACCAGCATATCAAAGGGAGTGCCGTCGAAACCCAACTCCTTAAACTTCTCCTTGTCCCACCCATCCTTCGAGCGCCATCCGTACACCAGGGTGGAAACCTTGCAATTCCCAAACTTCTGCCCGAATTGCAGGAAACTCTGGAAACGGACACTCTTCCTCCCCCTATTGGCCATGTCCAATAGGAACCCCTGGATCTCGTCCTCCAGCACGTTCATGAAATCGAAGGAGGTATCCTTCATGCGGACCAGGAACTGTTCGTGCCGTTCCTTCTTGATCTGTTCATCCCTGAACTTGCGATCAAAGGATGATTCGACGATCTTGGCGAGGTCGGCAGCCGTCAACTTTGCGTTCATCGTTCAGAAATCTGCATCCAAAAAAATTACATTCTCGTTAAGAATCTTTCATCCTCTTGTTTAACAATCCCTCAACTTCCAAAAGTTTTTTTATAAAAAAAATCATTTTTAGGTGCTCAAGAAATGAATATATATATAATATTCTCTCAGGAGAAATCTCATTTCTTCTCCCAAACAGGTCAGTCATTGAATACATACAATTCATAAAAAAACATCAATTTTTGAGGCTAAACATTGTACAATACTATCAATTATGATATTTAAATAATAAATAATAAAATGCATATAACCAAAGAAAACGTAGGAAAATTTAGTATTAAAATTTGAAAACGAATTAAAAAATATTGCATTAAAATAATACATTTTTTATGATAAATATTTAGGGGGGGATTACATTTAAATAAGCAAAATCAGGATTTTAATATAATAAATTAAAAATCATTCATATTAATAGGACACGTAAATTGATGGCAGAGCCAAATATACAACCCAAAAATATATTTGAAACAGAAGATGAATATTGTTCGTTAACGGAAACATTACTCGATACTATTGTAAATGAAATACGTTATAATAGTGAAGATGTTGAATTAAATGATCCAAACCGAATAATTAATTATGATGTAGGATTATCCTATAACCCATTAAGAGATAATCCTTATGGAACGGCTATAGCAAATCAAGAACTGGATCGAACATGCCAAAACTTTTACCGAAATGGTGGAGATATAGAACCACAAATCACAAGAGAATTGAATTACTTTAATAACGAAATCAGACCTGATGCCTGTGAATTAATACAAAATATATATCAAACTATAAATAATCGTTTGAATGCTGAAAGACTCGCTTTTTTTACGCAAATGACAGTCAATAATATAAATAATATTTTATTAAAGATTCAACAATCCAAAGATGAAAATTTAAAGACAAATGTGACCTATCGTACAACATTTACAGATGGTATAAAATGTTATGGAAGGTATAACAAAATAAAAAATCCGGGAGAAGGAGCGATAGAGCAAATCAATCGAATCGAAATAACAAGAGGAAGATCGTGTGTATGTCCTAACCTTCAAACTCTTGAACCGGCCCGCCTTGAAATATCATCGGGAGAACAAATGTTAGGTAGCAAAGAACCACCGACTTCTACAGAAGCAGCACAATCACAACCCTTATAATGAAATTATTAAATATTTAAGAATGATTCGTTTTACGATTTTTATAGAGTGTAATAAAAAATATAACTAATAATAATACGATAAAAGAAATAATGAAAACTAGGGATGCAATCCCAACATGTCTACAATTTTGATTTTGCCCATCATTACTAGGAAAATAACCGGCTAAAAAATTTTTATCAATAGGGAATAGAACGGGCTTGCCATTTTTTTTGGTAAACGTGTAATCCAAACCAGGTAAATTTTTATATTGTTCGAAAGAATAACCATTAATGTAAAAATCAGTATCAAATAATGAAGTATTTATCAGAGCATTATAATAAAAAAATCCGTACATTTTTATACAATTTCTTAATATATCTTGTATATATTTTCTAGGTAAATCAAGGGGGATAATTTTACTAATAAAATTAATTGTATAATTTAATTTATTACCATCAACATTAAATATTCCTAAAGATATTAATTGTTTATTATAATATTGATATTTATCCATATCCTGAATATCATAAAACATATATGGGAGTGCTGAAATTATATTCGTTTCGATTTCACACTGATTTTTTCCTCGTAAAAAACGAAAATAACCATTATACCCATAGTTTTTTCCCCAAGAATTTTTAATCCACCAGAAAGGTATGAGAGTTCCTTCTTTATTTTTCCATTCACCCCAACCGACGATTTCAATCGAATGACCCCCAATAATAATGTCATCTTTATTATCATGGATATATACACCGTCATGAACTGGATCAAATGAATAAAAATCTTGATATACAAAAAAACTTGAACATACCGGACCCCATCTATAAATATCATATTTTATATATTCATTATTATGAAGACCATCTTTAATGAAATATGGAAATAATATTTGAAATGTTTGAAAAGGTGTAGAATAATTCTGATTTTCTTGTGCATTTATCTGGTCAGCACAATATTGATACGGTTTTACAGAAAAGGGGTTCAAAAAAAAACAAGAGGCGACTTTATTACTTTCATTGCTGAGATTTTTAAAATCCGTAGGGGATTTTCTAAATAATCGATTGGGAATGATTCCAAAATTTGTTTTGTTATACTTGTAAACTCCGAGATTTTTTACGTGATAAGGAAAACATTCATATTTACAGGTCCCATATATTTTTAGATAATACATTGATAATATAATCGAATTCCCATAACATCCCTCGAAATTCTGATTTTTATATGGGTCATTTAATGTATCTAATTCATTAGGATCATCTTCAATAAGTATTGTATTTAGATCATTACAAACGATATTAATAAGGTCTGATAATGATGAATCAATTAATTTTTCTCGACTCAATATATTTATTCTATCCGTTAATAATCCAACCGAAGAAAAACTCCAACAACTCCCACAATTTCCTTGATTTTTAGGATGAACGAGCCAGTCTTTCCATTCATTATTGTGAGGTTCAAAATTATTTGGTAAAATAGTTAGATTGACATTTGAATAGTCAGCGAACACGGGCACCAGATTTTGGAGTTTTTCGCCTAAATTTTTATTTTTATTCGAATACACAAAACTATTTAAAGGATATGTGCTAGAATTATATACTTTCGAAGATTTCATTTTGAGATTAATAAATATAAAAATATAATTATAAGAATAATGATTAAAAAGAAAAAAAATAAAAACCTGGCGGGATTTTTAGCAGATGAATCTAAAAATTCTTGCTGTCCTATACAATTTAAATAGGCTATATCATTATCCTTCGCGATCTGTTTACAACAAATCTTATCTCCGGATGGGCATGAATTCTTGGCAAACTCAGTCGCTTCTTTTGTTTTGTCAATTAAAAAATGACAATATTCTTTACATTTATTTTTTTCTTCTTCATTGAATATATTACAATTATCGACACATTTTTGATGATATAAATTTGTATTTAGAATAGGTGTAATAGTTCCCTTTTTAGGATGCAAATCAATCAAATTACCAAACACTGGAAATCCCCAATCCATGTTTTTTATAAAAACATTTTCCATTTTATAATAAAGTAAATAATATTATGAATTTAAGTATATATTTTCCAATACAATTATGGATATATGAAAACAATAATGAAAAAAAATATCGATTGCAACCACCAAAATATGATACCATTACCACTTTTGACTTTTATAATCATTTTATGGAAAATTATCCAAAAAAATTAAACATTTATCCAGAATTACAAACAAAGTGGAAATTAAAAACGACATTTTGGGGGATTAATCCAAAATATATAAATTATGTAAGGAGGGGATTTTTTTTTGTGCTCATCAGTCAAAATGATGTATATCCGTTTGAATCCTTTAAAATAATTTCTACTCCATTAGAAATATCGGATCAAAAGGAATCATTTCTTTTAGGACATTATAAGTACCCAATTAGAGGGACGACATTATTATTTATTTCAAGTTATATACATAATTCTAAAATAAGGGATATCCTATTAATCAGCGAGGATAAACAAGAAAACGATGAAAATTATAATTTTTTACCATTGAAAAAAAACAAAAATATTCCTTTTTATAATACTTTTCATTATGATGTCTCTAATTTTATGTTTGTATTCCGTCAAAAACCGAAAGGTATTTTTTGGAAAGCCAATCAAGAAAATATCTGTATTCCTAGTTCGGATCCTAATGACTATAAAACGATTATCGATTGTGCATTCAATAATAATGATAAGATTTACCCTCGCAATATATTTTTAGAATCGAATAATGACCCACTATTTTCAATTTTGAACCCCTCAAAACCAAATTCAAAAACATTTATTTATTATTTTTTATTATCCATTATTATTTTAATCTTATTAAATTTATCCCTATGGTTATGGAAAAAATACAGAGCAAAAAAATTAAAATACATAATAAAATCAAAATAATGGGTATCTGATTTTTTTTGGGTGTCAAATTTTTAGACATGGATTCTATAAAATTATCCATGGTTTTATATAAAAATCCTTTTGATCTTTTGTCATCCGTATAGGGTGTTTTTCTAAATTCAGAAACATAATCATTTTTAATCTTTTCAAAAGAAAATAAAATAGAGGATCTGTCCCGTGTGAGAGTAAGATTATTATTGACTATATCTAAGAAATAGATGATTCCTTCATTATCTTCTTTATATAATTGAAATTTATCACCACTATTTATGAATGTAAATTCTTCTTGACTATTCTTTACATCAAAATTAAAACCCACAACAGTCCTATAGAGTGGAGACCAAATGAATTTTTTATGTTCTGGAAGATCGATCAACATGATTAAAAATGTATCTCCTTTATATAAAGTAAAATTGGTCCCTTTCCCTATCCTATATTTTTCACCGATCCAATTACGAACTTTAACCAATCCAATCGTTAAATCTATCGCATCATTTTTATCTGGAGTGAATGTAAAATTCTCAGTCATATAAAAAGGTTTATTATTTATATAGGCTAATAAATATAATTTGTCGCCTAGAAAGATATAATTATCGTAATCGGAAGGTAATCGTTCAGGAAATCGATTTTCATTTACAAATACCGTTGATTTTATTCCTTTATCCGAAGATAATTTAGTTGGATTTATATTATCTATAAGACTTTCATATATATTATTATTTGCCCAAAATACCGTGTACAAAGGTACACAGAATTTATTATTTGTATTCTCATCTTCTACAAAATATCCGGCATTACATCCAGGATCTTGTTCACATAATTCCATACAATCTTGAACATTATTTATATCCTGGGGACATTCCCCGTATATACTATTAATACAATTAATATGTGAACCGAATGGTTTTAGCCAATAATGATTATCAATAATTTTCATATTTATTTTCTCAACGTTATTTTTTTGTGTGAATTATTTTTGAAGAATTTATATTTCTTTTTTTTTCCGATTCTGAAAATAAATGTTGCATTTTTTGAATCTCTGTTTGTATCATTCCAATATCAAGATCTGGTAAGATTGCTTCTGAATAGATATATTTAACACCCGCAAGAGCATCAATCTCAAACGTTGTAGGATAAAATTTGGAGGTTTCACCCTCCAACATTATTTTTTGTAAACATTTCGGCAATAAAAAATTCATCTGAGGGGGAAGAATCATTAATAATTGTTCGAAAGGTTGATAAGGTTTTTTTTGTAAAAATTTAATGGTATTCAGATCAAAATTATATTTTCGGATAACAGTCAACATATCTGAAGGAATAGGTGAAACCCTATACCGATAATGCCAATCATAACAAGGACATCCAGTTAAATAATAACGAAGAGTGAAGATGAGAGATTCAAAAAAATTAATGACAATATTGGTACGTTCCGTATTATAGGTATGCGAGTCATCACTATCTAGATTAAAAAAATAATTATAATATTGTCCCTTCCATTCATGTTTTGGTAATGAATAATTGATTTTATCAATGAGATGTACATATTTTTTATGTTCGGGATGGTCTGGATTAAAAAAGGGAACATGCTGGAATCGTGATTCAAAAATCTGAAATGCATCCATTTCTTTTTCTAAAAACGATCTACGACTATTTGGTTCACCGATTAATTCTTTCTGACATTGAGCAAATTCTTTATTCATTTCTCTATGTTCGATTTTAGCCAATGATGATATGATTTCAGTAAAAAAATTCATGTTGATTTTAGGTTCTTTTTGATGAATCGGATGATAATCAATAAGATAAGCATTCATTTCTGGGCGGATCTGATTGTAAATTGTAATGAGTGTATTTAATCCTCCAGAACGAATTTTTAAAAATGGAAGAGAAGGAACAAAATCATTCCCAACCAAAAATAATAAAAAATTATAATCATTTAAAACTCGTAATTCGTCGATATCATCATCATTAAAAGTTTTTGTCAATTGTTTGAAAAAATCGTGTTTTACTTTATTTAAATCACAATATATAAATTCAAAATCATTACAAAACCTTGCTTCGTTGGGTGATTTTTCATCAGGAATCCTCATAATATATATATTGTTTTTATGAGTTAATAAAGATAATGAAATCATATCACCATCAGGACTATAGACAACAATATGATCATTTTTGGTTTCATTATCTTGATTAATTTTTCTCAAATGTTTTAAAAATTTATGTTCTCCTTCTCCAGGTACATTGCTATCACTTAAAAAAATTTTGGATTGAAATTCATTATTTTTCATTGCATTTTTTATTTCATGACTTAATTTTTGCATAAAAACCGTGCCTGGACAAATATTTGGACTCGGATCCCAATCAATAATTGTATTATAATTCAGATCATTTCGTTTTTTTTGTAAAATTTCTTTCAATTGAACAGACTTGTACCTTCGGGATCTTTGTTGGACGGTTTTTGCTCTAGGTGCAACGCCATCCATGGATATATAAGCATATTTTTTAGGTTTTACGATATTATTAATCATGAAAATTGTCGTATTTAAAGTTTCTTTTATTAATTCAGTATATATGTGATTAATATCATTGTTTTTAAGATTTTTGTGGATTTTATTCCAGGTATTATAGATTAATGAATTATAATCAATAAAAAAATAATCGATCGGATATTGATCGGTGGCTCCGAAAATGACACTTTTATTATTTTGCAGAATGGAACGAAAAAATGTTGGAATCCCCATTATTATTTTTTTGTACAAATAATTTATTTAAATGTTCAATTTTTTTATGAAGAGATTTAAATTCATCTAATAACTGGGAACCTTGTGATACATCCCATAATTTTCCATAATCATTATGGTCTTTATCGCACTCGAATATAGAATTTAAAAATTCAAATTTAATTTTTTTCATCTCTATATACGGCATTAAATATTTAAAAGATTTTAATATAGTACCTCCAGATATAGTTATAGTGTCAAAATAATTATAATGATAATAGCCAAATTTTTTTAAATCTGTAATAATGTACAATAAATTTCTCATATTTACAATCTGATATGTCATACAATCATGTTCATATGAATCTTTTAAACAACCTGATTTCATTAAATTAAGATTCATATATTCAATTATATTTTCATGCACTTTTTTAACTATATTTTTATCATTTTTCAGTAATCCTACAATAATATACATGTGTAAAAAAATGAGATAATCCAAATGATTTGTATACGTTTCATAATGATCATGAATATACTGTTCGAATTTATTAAACCACGTCAAAGTTTTTTCATCTTTTTTTTTAAATAATATACGATATGGCATGAATGTTTTTGAAAATTCTTTAATGACATGATAGTTATCTTTCATTTCTTTCCCATCGGGAACATAATGTAAACAAATTTTTATTAATAGGTATTTTTTTTTAAAGGGTGTTTCTGTATTTTTAATTTCGTGTAATGTATCCATAACTTCTTGATAATTCATAAAATATATTCCAATACTAATATAATACAATATTTTTTAAAAATTGATGTTTTTATTTTTTTATAACGGTTCATAAATGGTTGCGACACGTGCTCAAAAAAAAAAGAATCAGAAAGCAATAAAGATAGATGATACGAATGATTTTTCTGAAGATTCAGAAGATATAAACAGTAATTCAGAGGACTCCGATCATGAATCACATTCCGATCATGAATCACAATCTGATCATGAATTACAATCTGATCATGAATCACATTCCGATCAGGACTCCTCAGATAATGTAAAACATTCGACAAAAAGTGATGATAATAAATCAAACAAAAAATCATCAAAAAAAAAGATAAAATCTATTCAGATTCAATTTGTTTCCGATGATAAAAAAAAAAATGTAAAAAAAGAAGAATCAGATGTTGATGAATCCGAAGAACAATCCATTGCAAATTCAGAAGAAGATTATTTAGAGTTAATATCCGATGATTTATTAGAAGATCCGAAATCCTTGAAAAAAATTAAAAAAATAATCGCCGAAATCCAAAAAAATACCCCTACGATTGAAAAACTTTTAGGATCAAAAATGAGAAAAAAACATCGCGCCGAACTTTTTGAATGGATTTTAATTTATGAAAACGCAATGCCTCTATCCGAAGAAAAAAAATTCTTAAGAAAACAGATTCAAAATATGATGGATACATATACGAAAGAATACACAAAATATAAAACCCACAAAAAAGAACTCCTTTCTTTTGAAAAAAAATTTAAAAATTATAACGAACATCATGAAATACAATATTCTATTCTTACACTCAATACCAATAATTCTAATAAAGAAGCCATCTATAGAAAGTACATTGAATTGATCGATAAAATGGAAGAAATGGATGATGATTATTATAAATTAAAGAGTTGGATTAATTGCGCTTTAAATCTACCTTATGATAAACTTAAACGATTCCCAGAATATATAAACGTATCAGATTATCTAACGAAAGTTAAAAATATTTTTGATGAAGAGCTTTATGGGATGAATAAAGTAAAGGAACAATTATTATTATTTATTCATAGTAAACTTATTAATCCTGATGTCAAAGGAAGTTGTTTAGGTTTAGTGGGGGAACCTGGCGTTGGTAAAACTTCCATCGCCAGATGTTTGGCGAAAGTATTGGAATTCCCATTTGAGCAAATTACTTTTGGTGGTGTAAATTCTGCTGATTTTATTAGAGGTTTCGATTATACCTATGTAGGATCTCGTCCAGGTGAAATTGTTCGTTGTTTAACTCGGATGCAGTATAAAAATGGTATTATATTTTTTGACGAATATGAAAAAATATCTCAAAACAAAGATATCGTGTCTTGTCTTTTACATCTTACGGATTTTACTCAGAATAATTCATTTCGTGATAATTATCTCAGTGATCTAATTATTGATCTTTCTAGCATATGGTTTATATATTCTATGAATTCAACTCCTGAAGACGAGGCCCTAAAAGATCGTATATTTTATATATATGTAGATGGATACAAAGAATTTGAAAAAATCAAGATTTTAAAAGATTATCTTTTACCTAAACATCTTAAAAATTTAAAAATTCAAGAAAACTCTATATCAATCTCCGAAAACGTTACAAAATATATTGTAAATCTTGTATCTCCTAATGATAAAGGGATAAGAAATTTGGAGAGAGCCCTTAAAGATATCATTAATAAAACAAGTTTTTTAGTATCGAATCAAAAAAATATCCCTTGTTCTTTTTTATTACCTGATAAATATTTTCCATTCGAATATCCTATTACTTTAGATCAAGATATGATTGATATTTTTTTAAAAAATTTTTTCCCATCGAGCAATAATAATCATTTGAGTATGTATTGTTGATTCACTTACAACAGTTTATGGTGAACGAGGAGATGAATATCGTCAATGGTGACTCTCCTACGTGGTACAGGCTCTGGGGTGAATGTAGTCATAAGACTTTGTATATAGGCAAGCACCCTATTTTGTCCTTTCGATGTACAAGGAAAATATCTATAGTCCCGGATGATTCTACCCGTTTTATAGTTTATTACAAAAACAGCATATTTATCTGCTTCAATGTCGTATTCTAATTCTATGACGTTTGTGTTTCCGTTTTGATCTACCGTAATCGGAATGGCCACACCAGGATCGAACCATGTGTATGCTTCTTTTTGAAAAAACCGCAGACACTGCAAAAGATATAAAAGTTGAGATCGTAAAGGATGATGACGCAACATTTTCCTATACTGTTCCATGAGTGTTTGACCATGAGTTTGAAATTGTTTATTGATGTATCCCATTTGTTTGGGTGCAAGATATTGACTAATTTTTCGTGAAGTTTGAGTGGGTAGTTCTTTCATTTTATCATCATCCTTATTTTTTTTTGAAATTTAAAAATAGAAAGTGAGTATTTGTATTTTGTGCTAAATATTTTTAAAAAATATAATTTTTTTTACAATAAAATGTACAAATTGCTTATCCTGCTTCTTATTATTATTTTAGCTATTTCCATCGCTTCTCTTGTATTTATCATTTTGATTTACAAATCAAAAAAGATTGAAACCTATAAATCTACCGATAAATTTAAAAAAATTGTATATATCAATGTATGGTCCAATGATTTTGAGAATGATATTATACCGACATTTACAAAGATACTCCAGGCGGGTGCTACTCATATAATACTTGCATTCATCGTTCAGCCTGATCTCAATAATAAAATTCAGATATTTGATGCCGTTTTAGGATTTACAGTATTGACCCCTGAACAAAGGACAAAATTAATGTCTCTTATATCAAATTATAACGCAAACTTGATGATATCATTCGGTGGCGCCATTAAAGTTCCATGTCCATTTGACACAATACTAGATTCTTATTATAAAGATCCGACACTTTTGGCATCAGATCTTGTACAAATTACCAATACTTATGGGTTCCACGGCATTGATTTAGATATTGAACATCTTATAGGAAAATATTATAAAGGTTATTGTCCATCGGGAGAAGTTAAACAGGATACCGATGTTGAAAAAGTTTCTGATTATTTGGCTTTATTATCTATCTCTATAAAAAAATTAAACCCGTCTCTTATTGTCAGCCATGCTCCACAATACCCGTATTTCGGTCCATCGTACTATAATGTTTATGGATTAGTCGAACAGAAAGCCAAAACAGCGATTGACTTTTATAATATTCAGTATTATAATTCCGGAGATACGACTACTTATGATCTTGTATTTGTCAATAATCCATTTGAGGCGGCTGTCGCACAAATACTTTCCCAGGGTGTCCCAGTGGATAAAATTGTAGTTGGCAAGAGTATTCAAGGAGGTGAGATCATGGATTTACAAGTATTTGCTTCATGGATCGATCAGGCTTCTAAAGATTCTTCTTTACAAGGATGGAGAGAAAAAGCCGGTGTAATGATATGGGAACTTTTCACGATATATTCCCAGAGTGGTAAAGATATAGATAATGTAATTAATTTTTTTAATAAAGTATAAATGAATGCGGAAACGTGTAAAAAAAATGATGGATTAAAAAATTTTTTAGATTAACTAACCAACGGTAAAAAATATCTAATATTTTTTTCTTATGGGCAGATAAAATGTTTCCTCATGACGTCGGTACTCATATCGTGGAGTTCATGGTGAAGGACAAACCCATGGTAATGGTCACTAACAAATCTACAGGAAAGGTTATAACGAGGGATATTGAGATCTGGTCACCATCTTTTAAATATGATTATTTTATGAGATACTTTGTAATTGATTCTGAAGGGAATAAATACGAATATCCTTGTAGTCCAACGAATCCTCCAACTCATATTATTTTTACTTCATATGAAGGACTTTTTGTTTGGAGTATGGATTTAGAAATAATATACAGTCGATATGTTGACCCTCCAATGAAATATATTGATGTTTACGGGATTGATATCATGAAGGACGAAGCAAATGTATATATATTATCATGGTCTCAGAATCAAGCCATCGCCATGGCAGAAAAAAATTTTCCTAACGAAGAATATGATAAACTTTGTCAAGAATATTTTAAAATGAAGGGAAAACCTGGTTCGGGAAAAATAAAACGACAGATGTGTGATATGAAATCATTAGGTTACGTCATTTATACTTCAGCTTTGAATGTGGATCCAACCCTCATCCTTAAAGAAAAAATTATATAATTTCTTTAAGATTCCAAGGCATAAAAATTAAAAAAAAAATGAAAAAGAAATCGATTATTCATTAGATAATAAAAAAATGCAATCCTGTTTAATTTGTTTAGATGAAATACATAATGATAATAAACTCCAATGTCATTGTATGGTGGATACACCCACACAAAATGTTTGTTTGAAATGTTTTAAAAACTGGTTAATCGTGAATAAAGATAAGGATCCGAATTGTCCGAATTGTCTTAAAATTATTCCCATACATCAGATTTACGAAATGATGGATCTTTCTTTTTTAAACCAAGATTATTATGATCATCGTTCTGAATTATTGTTCCTTAAAGAACAATATTATTTCATAAAGGATATGGATATCGTGTGTGCGGAAATGAAAAGACGACAATTACAAAAACAATTACGATCCATGTATTCTAAAAAACGACAATGCAAAAGAATGAAAAAACCTCTTGATGAAATTAATGAAAACATTAAAAATCTAAAAGATGAAAAATCAAAATATATGATGATTAAAAAAGATCAAGATCGAAACTTTAAAAAACGAAATATAATTATGCCATGTCCAAAAAAAAATTGTCGTGGTTTAATAATGGAAGATCATCATAACTGTATTTGTTGTATATGTGAATTATCTTTATGTTTTGATTGTTTGCAAGAAAAGGCAGAAAACCATATATGCAAAGTTTGCGATAAAGACACAGCCATAAATATTTTTAATACCACAAAGCCATGCCCACAATGTGGGATTCGAATTTTCAAAATTAGTGGTTGTGATCAGATGTGGTGTACGCAATGCCATACAACTTTTTCTTACCAAACGGGTAAAAAACTCGATCAGAAGATCATAATTCATAATCCTCATTATTTTGATTATATTTTTAACAACAATAATACAACGGAAAATAATTGCGAAACAGATTTTCTAAATTATGTAATTCATCATCTTAATCAAAATAATAATTTGAACCGATACCGATTTACGATACAAACTCTATTAAATAAAATATATCATTATGAAAATATAGTCTTGCCAAAATATGAAGTCGATCCATTAAAGAATAATAGCGATATTCGATATAAATATTTATTAAAAGATATAAACAAGGATGATTTAAAACGTTTATTATTTAAAAGAGAAAAAAAAAATTTAAAAAAAATTGCAGTATACCAAGTTATACAAATCTTAATACAATCTATCAAAGATATTACAATACGTTTTATTCATCAACAACATGATAATTTTCAAAAAGAAATTGAAAATATTATTCATTATTCGTGGGATCAATGTGAAAAAATAAATAAAAATTATGGAGGTAATATCAATGAAATGAATAAATTTCACAATTTTTTTTAAGATATAGAATTCTTTTCCAGAATTTTTTCAATATAATAAAGTCTATTTTCAAATTGTTCACATTGTCTCCATAATCCATAACATTGATGAATAAAATTTGCATTTCTATTTTCCAAATAAATTTCTTCCGCAAAATTCTTATCTTCTAATTTATTAATGATGATACATTCTTTGTTTGCTATATAGGGATTTAAGATATAAATCCCTTTTTTTCCTTCGTATAAACCGACAATTTCATTGATATTGTATTCTTTTGTATTTTCATCCGGTTTAATTTTAGGTATTAGATTTAATATTTTTTTTTCTATATAAAAAACATTTAGAAAATAAAATTCAGAAACGTCTTGTGAATTGATTTTTACGAGATCTTCATTATTATTTATAATCGCATAATCATATTCTTTTTTTTTTTTTAGTTTAGCAACAATAGCAATCAAATCCTGTTCTTGATTGGTGCAGTGGATGAGAAAATCTTTCAATGTAAATTTAGAAATTAATGGAATATTCGAATATATAATAATAATATGTTCATTCATTAAATCCTTTTGTTGCAGAAAAAAATCAATACTTTTTGCGGTTCCTTGACAATCAGGAAGACTTATAATTTTTATTTTTTCATTATTATAAAACCAACGATTTATTTCTTTTTCAAAAGAGTACAAATGTCTCTTAAAAACTAAAACATAAATATTATCAATCAAATTATCTAATTCTAATAATGTTTCTATTTGAATACATAATGATGGGACATGACCTAATGGAACTAATGCTTTTGGTATAGAGGGATATAAGATTTGCAGGCTCGTACCAAAACCACCTGCCAAGATAATAATCGAAAATTTTTTTTTCATTTTCTTCTATAATTGATGATTAAAAATATTTTTTATTTGAATATTTTAATTTTAATGGACGATAACTCCTCTCCAGATGATCAAAACCTTGTACATACTTGTATCTGTCCTGATATTTTTGCAGCACATGCTGAGTGTGTTTTTTTAGCAAATCAATGGCCTTGGAGATGGCCCTGCAATCCCCCCAGATTTCGACCGTAGAATTTCCGATATTATAAATATAAAAACACCCCGACATTTTAGTGATATTTTTGTAATGAAATCCATTCTTTCCGATAATTGATCCCATTAAAGGGATCATATTCTCCTTGAAATAAAAGTATCCTCTTTGGATACCGAAGTGAAGAACGGGTGGAGAATAGACATTCGGGATTGGATTATATTGCATAATCCATCCCTGCTCGGGGGTGTAGTTCCACCAGTAACCAGGATAAGCGTTCATTTTCGATCTGTCCAAAAATAAGGCAAGGAAATTGATTAGCGATCAATCACAATTATGAGATTGCAGATGATACGAATCAAATCCATATTATACGACAAAATTATAAAAAAAATTTTTGAAACCATCAATTTTTTAGTCCAGTGATTAGATATTTTGTTTATTCTTTGATATCCTCGAATATTTAGGACCTTCATGGTAAAAAACTCGTGATAAATTTATTGTATGTAAAAACAAATCCATTCCATGACATGTCAGGAATGGGTTCATTTTTAATAAAAAAATTTTAAATATTGTTATAATATAGATATTTATGAATCCACTAAATAAAATTACAGGAGGAGGTGCTGCGTCGCCGACTAGTTTATTCCAAAATGTGATTCAACGAGCGGGTGATGAAATAAAGAAAAAAGCGCAAGAAGCAGCTAATTCTTTAAAAATCTACCCATGTTCAGATGAAATTACTGATTACGTGAATGCAAATACACCTAAAATATCTCAAGCACTAGGAGAACCTGGGGTTGGTAACATCCAAATTGGACTTGTCAATCAAGATAACGTCATTGATTTACAGTTTAGAATCATTAATGATTCTAGACCTGAAAAAAATGAAGAAGAATACATGCAGATTCAAACTAATGGATTAGTGCCACCAAAACTGATACTATCCGGAAATTATCCTAGAGAACTCAATTTATTATTTTCAAAAATAAATGGTACCAATTTTACAAATTCCGTTAGTGGATATACAATCAACGAAAAATTTACTTGTGAACGCGCAAATCAAATTCCGCCTACTACTAATTCTGAGGGTATAAAAAATTATTTGGACAGTCCTTTAACATGTTCTTGCTCTAAATCAGAAAAATATAAAACGATAAATCCTTATGATGTTGATCCAACTCGTGTTTTTACATATTATGTAGTAGATAGTGATCCAACTAGAATATCATCTCTAATAGTATAAAATTCATAGGATACTAATATATTAATGGTATTTTTTCTTTCAGATTTTTTACGATAATTTTTTTATAATGTATAATTAGAATGACTACATTTAAAGAATTTATAACAAGATATGTTACAAATCCCTTGCTAGGTGTTCCTTGTCCATCAGATATTACAAATTATGTGAATGCTAATAAAACCAAAATTTGGCAAAACCTAGGTTTTCCCGGAGATGGATACATCCAAATAGGATTTGTTGATCAAGATAACGTAATTGATGGTCGGTTTAGAATCATTAATGATTCTAGACCAGGGTCTGCAGAAGAAAAAGCAGCACAATATATTCAGATTCAAAATAGTAAATTAGACCTACCAGGAGAAAATTATCCATTAGAATTAAATTTACGATTTTCAAATATATCATTAAATTTTCCACGAGGGAATAGAGCAGATTATACAAGTAACGTTTATGGATATACAAAATATAATTATTTTAATTGTCGAAAAACTTCAAATTTTTTAGATAGTCGTTTTGCATGTTTTTGCACAAATTCAACGAAATATCAAACCGGAAATCCACTAAATGTGGATCCAACAAGTGTTCCAACCTACAATATTAATCCATAATTATGGTAAAATATTTGTGCAAAAGAAAAAAAATTGATTAGAATAATAATAATTATGAAAAAAAAATCTGACATTAATTGATTTAAATAATTTAAAAATATCATATAAAATGATTCATCCAGTGATTGTATGTATCGCGAAATTAGAAAAAGATTATATTGTTGAGTTTGTAAAATATCATTTACATTTAGGTTTTGAAAAAATTTATTTATATGATAATGAAGATGTGCCCACTTATAATGAGATATTAAAAGATTTTGGTGATAGGGTAATTGTAAATCATTTACCGGGTAAAAGTAATTTAATATTGCCACAATATGAAGCGTTACAAAAATTTACATGGGATTATATGCCGAGTCAAGATATAACTCATGTAGCACATATAGATATTGACGAATTTATTGTTTTAAAAAAGCACAAAAATATTAAAGATTTTATTAAAGAATTTATATTTGACGGTGAAAATGGTATAATGTGTGGTGGAATTGCTATAAATTGGAGGTTTTTTGGAAATAATGATCATGTTGAAAAAACAGAAGAACCTTTAACAATTCGATTTACGAAAAGACAAAAAAATGGAAATCTTCATGTAAAAACATTATATAATAAGCAATTTTATGCCTATTATAGTAATCCGCATAATATTGGTGTTAATAATAATGATTATCCCATTAGATCTACTACTGGAGAAATAATTGACGGTCCTTTTAATGAAAATATGGATTTTTCAGTTATACAATTAAACCATTATAAATGTAAAACATGGGAAGAATATAAATATATAAGATCAAGAGGAAGAGCTGATCGATATGATAATCCAAATTATGAACAAGGTGAAGCAAGTTTATTTGAAGAATTTACTCATTTTAATTTTAATGAAGAAGAAGATTTAGATGCCTGTAATTTTTATAAAAGAATACTTGAAAATGAAAATTAAAGAATGGTTATTTTATTAATTCGGAAAAAATATCATGAATAATTTGTTATATATCATTAGAGCCTTTTTTACATCTTTTAAAAATTAAAAACTTGTCAAGTTATATAGAATGAATCAAACAGTTCAACTTATCAATGATTATGTTGTAGAACCCGTGCAAGAATTCATAACGAGATATGTTACAAATCCCTTGGTAGGTCTTCCTTGTCCTGATGAAATAACTGAATATATTGATAATTATACAGGTTATATCCATTATGGTTTGGGTGAACCCGAACGGGGAAGTATTCAAATTGGATACGTTGATCAAAATAATAATTTTGATTTCCAATATAGAATCATTAAAGATTCTATATACCCTCCAGTTCGAAATATTGATCAGTATAGGTTTGATAATATAGGTGAACCTAGAAATATTGAAACAGATCAATATAGGATCAGAGAACTAAACCTACAATTTGCTTATCTTAGAGAAGAAGCAATAAGATATACTAAATACGTTGAAGGATATACACAAAACCAATATTTTTATTGCAATGCTAATAATATAGCCAATAATAATTTTACATGTTTTTGTACAAATTCCTCCCGTTATGCAATCAGAAATCCGCTTAATGTAGATCCAACGATAGTTCCAACATTTCCAATCACTTTAAGGAACAGACCCAATCAAATTATAATATCACCTAATAGTGCCAATCCATTGCCTCCAGATAATAATGGTCCATCGTTTCCTGGCGATGGATCACCCAATCAACCCAATGATTCGTTCGATCCTATTTTAATACAGGATTTAACTTTATAAAAAATTGAATATTAAACGATATTATAAAAATCTTCAAAATGATTTCGGATAAATATCTTCAGGCATTTGCTCATTTTTATCGTGGAGAAATGAATCGATTAACATGCTATAGGACTCGACTCGATAGCACCTTTCAATTCTGCATAATATTAGTATCTGGTTTATTAATATTTTATTTACAAGAAAAAATTGTTTTCAAATATTTTCCCTTATATCTTATACTCCTAACATTATTTTTTTGTTTTATCGAGGCTCGGAGGTATCGTTATTATCTCATATGTCAATATAGAGTTTCGATGATGGAACGAGGATTTTTATGCGATCAGATACTTTATGAAAATAATGGAAAAGATTGGAAAAAAGATATTTTTACGATTTATAATGATATAGAATTCACCAAGCCATTTCTGAAATGTTTTGCTATCCGATATTTCAGAAATTATATCTGGATTGTCGATTTGATTGTATGTTTATGGTATTTTTTTCCCCCCAATATGATTTTTTACTATACATTGACAAGTTTTGTGGTTTTGCAACATTTATATTTTATTTTTTTTACAGAAAAACCTGATATATAAAAATATTATTAAATAAAAATGATTTATATTGCTTTGTTATTCTTTTTAAAAACATATCAACAGGGGATCGAAGATGTGATTCGTTTTTTTGAAAAAATCGTCCCCTTGAACCAATTGATTATTGAAAAATATATCATAGATGGTTCAAAAGAATCTACGATCATCGCATTACAAGATTTTTTAGATAAATTCCCCAATGGGAAAAGAACTACAATTTCCATAAATACGAATATTTTAATCGATATAACTGATTATTTAAAAGATAAAGGTTTAGAAAATCAGATCCCTTCTTTTTCTTTGAATGCTTCGAGTAATATTATAAAATCTCTTGAGAATGTCCTAACCTATGGACCCTATGAACAATTTTCTGTAATGAGTCATATGATGGTTTTTAGGGAATATCGTATGAAAGGATTCCATATTCTTTTTGAAATGGATACCGTCGATGATGTATACTATCAGAATTATATCCAATTAATGAAACATCAATGCGAATTATTAAATATCCCATACAAGATTGGAACACTCGAGAAAAATAAAAATTATTATTTTAATCATGAAACGGTGATTCTTCTATTGGCTTCATCACAATCGTTGCAAAATATATATATCACTCCATTCTTTTTACAACAAATCCCCAAAGGTTGTTATATTGCTTTATCGCCAGCAACTACCGATATAAATGATATTTTTAATAAAGTGCCGGCTTATGCTATAATTCCTACTCCTATTGATTATACCTCGACATCGCAATCGGTATATGATTCGGTTGTTGATAAAAAAAATATATTTTATGGGTGTTATTGTTTTTTTGATATATTATTTACACTTAATTTTATTGCGGATCTTGACACGATTTCAATATTAATTTATATTAGTGCAAATCCCTGGACTTTAATAAATCCTGCATTTGGATCTATAGCATTCGATTTTACTATTAACGGATACAATTATGGATTATACGATATGATTTTTACGAAAGATTCGGTAATCGGTAAAGATTTAGAATTATACAATCAATATAATGATGGAGGCCTCGCAAGAACTCCAGATAGTCAGTCTGTTTTTAGGACGATTGGTATAGTCCCCTATTTTTCTACAAAAATATTTTATTGCCATGAAGATTATTTCAAATTTTTTAATGAAAAAGAAAAATTAGAATTCACACGTTTTGATAAGAGCACTACTATCTATAAAAATAAGAAAATCGCCATTTCTGAAGCCATTCCTTGTCAATTTTCTGTTTCTTTTAATTCGGATGGATTTTTTAAAGAATTGATCAATCTTCCTAATATAGGTATAGATAATGTTAAAGTAAATATGACCATGTCGAAACGAATTATCTGTAAATCCGTTTTATTTTAGATCAAATCAAAAATAATTTTTAAATAATGAAGATAAATGAGGAAAACAAATCAAAAAATATTATTAAATGATCCAGTCAGTTCTTATATACAAGCTCAGGATGTAAATAGTAGTCTTGTATCATTGAATAAAAAAATGAAATTATTTTTTGAAAAAAATTACAAGAGTGAATTGAAAAAAAAATATGCATTAATTTCTGATTCTCAAAAAATTAAGCAATACAAAGAGTTTTTAACTAAAATCCCAAATGTGACTGTTTCAATAGAACAAATTCCAGAAAATATTATAAATTTATTATTTCCAATTCGAAGGATACGTTATCAAAAAATGAAAGAAGAACTCGACAGTATACAAAATATTATTATATGGGATGATTTGAATTTTAGAAGAAAATGGGAATTACAAGGTTTTAATCCCGATATTCTGATAAACAGTCAGGGAGAAAAAATTATACGTCCAGCCATTTTTAAAGATCAAGGCGATATTACCGATCATCAAATTGAAGAAAATTTGCATTTCACGGTTCAAGAAAAAACACAAATTTTTCATTTACGCAGAATTATAAAAATATTAACTGAGACTCAACCCATAACTAAAAATACTTTACTCGAAATTATTGATGATTTACATAGTGAAATTATTTTTGAATATGAAACTTATGATATTGATCAAGAGGGAGAAGATATTGTAATCGATAAATACATCATTTTTAACCGATTATCCAAGAATCAGATAAAAAATATAATTCGTGTTCTTACCTATGTATTTTTTAGATACAAAAATGAATAATTATGAAAAAATAAATAAACTTGTCGTAGTATAGGTATGGCAAGTTTATATTTTTCAGGTAGTAATCCCACAGTTAAATTAGAATTTAAAGATAAGAGTAAAAATAGACAACTCGATTTAAATTCTTCTTCTGATAAAAAAGAATCCAACTTTAACGTTGATGAAATTGATGAAGCAAATTATTTAAGTGTAAAATGCTCTTCTGCAAGAATTTGTCCTCCAAATCTAGCATGTTATATCGCGAAACCCTATAATGATTATCCAACTTTTTCATTTAATAAATATAAAGAGTTGTTTAAAAACCCGGATAATACGATTACATTTTCCTGCGTGAATGTCCCTATTGATGGGACCAATCAAAAGGTAGTTCGACCCAAAATAGAAATTAAAGATAATCAGGGCAATGTTTTAATTTCTAATCAGTTAATTAATCTTTAAGGCATTATATTAAAAAAACTATTATTCATAATCATTGCACCGAATAATGCTAAAAATTGGTCAAAATACATTTCATTATGGTAGATATCTTCATTATTAATTGGATCATTCGTTTTTCCCCAATACGTTTGATTCGTTTCATAAAACTTTGAAAGTTCATCCAAAAATGTGTTTTTTTCGGAAGCATTCCCAAACAAAAAAACGGGGATGGCCCACATAGCAATTGTCATATGACTATGTTCTCTTCTTTTTCGCGTACGCTGTCCCTGATCAAAAATCCATACATCTTCTTCAGGAAGATTATAATCTGGAAATAACCGGAAAAAATTTGCTTTCTCAGCCCCGCCAAGATTCATGATGAATTGTTTTGCGTTCTTTAAATACTTTTCGGCTCTTGTATCTCGAAACCATAGATAATCTACCCCTATTCGAAATAGTATACGGATCGCGTCTTTGAAAAAATATCTACCATCCCCATACGCATTATATCCTAAATGATTATTTTCCACAAATCCGCCGTAAATGGTTGTCCAATCAGGAATTAATCCATTATCATATCCAACGGTTTTTTCTAATAATTCATAATTTTTATGAATCACCGTATCCCAATCATGATTCTGATTATCAAAGGCAGAAAATATTTTGTACCATGCCGGAGAAAAATAAGAGGGATTCACAAATTCATCACATCCCCAATTACTTCCCGGACAGATGTAACCATTTTCAGAAATCATCCTGGCATTCCATAAATTATTGACAATATCTTGAGCACGTGTTTTATAAAAATCATAATGAGTGGCGGGCCATTGATTCGTCTCAATTTTATAAGACGCAAATATCAATGAAAGCGCAATATCTTCCTCTGCATCCGTAGCCCCTCCAATATCTTGAACATTCCCATTTTCGTCCAGATGCCAATTATAATATTGTCCCGTCCACATACGACCTTCAGCATTTTCTAAAAGAGTCTGAAACGTTTCATGATCATCCATGTATAAACTTGCCAAAAGACCATATCCTAGTCCTTCACTCACGATATCTCCTGGGAATTCAGAAAAAGGTCTGTGAACGAGATGAATATTATAAGAATAAATATTTCTTTCTTTGATTCCATTATAGGTATTTATGATTGCATCTGAAAGATTAAAACTTGATATGCATCTCAATAAAGAAAATAAGATAATTGGAAAAATCATTTATTATAATAAAATAAAAACGTTTATGATTATTTTAAAATATTGCACAATCACAGAATGGCCGATTTATTATACCTTTTTAAAAAAAAAATAATAAATTATAGTGCAATACCATTTAATATAATAATGAGATTGAGTACGACGAATGGTTTTTTATCCTATACAAAATTTGTGGCAACTCGACCTGATTCTAGAGGTTCATTAATATGTGAAACATCCTTGGATGGAACGGATCTTTATGAACATCCAAAAGGATGTTGTACCGATAGCAAAAACAAAAATTTTAAAAAATTATGTTCAAGGGATAATCTTTTAAAATTTGAAAAAAAAATAAAAGGGAAAGAAGTTTATTTGTACAATTATGAAGCCAATTCAGATCAAGTGTATTTTCAAATAGATAATAATCCTTCTGATAATATTATTAAAATATATTAAATAAAATGAATTTTTCATATCTAACCAATTTTACAAATCTGATTGGAATTATCGCAGGGATAGGCACCACTTTTTCATTTGCTCCACAGGTACTCCATGTTTTTAGGACAAATGATGTCAAAGGATTATCGCCTTATATGCTGTTTATCCATACAACAGGTATATCATCATGGATATGGTATGGATTTTTACGAGATGATCGAATTATCATTAGTTTTAATTTGATTACTCTTATTTTCCTGGCCATGATTATCGTACGATTGTTATACAAAAAAATTAAACCATCGTCTATAGAATTCGAAGAAACACAAAATATTATAGAATGTTAATGATTACATCTTAATTTTTTTCTGATACGATTTAATTAAATCCCAATTCATTTTTAACGAACACAGTCCTGAACCAATGGATGATCTTTTTCCACACATAATATTGGCAGATACAGATTTTATATAATCTTTTTCTGCATAAAATCCAGCGGTACAGAATTGATCCAATGATTCTTCAAAAGAAGCACGACTTAGTACACCAATTTGTTCTTTTTTCATACCATAACGTGATATACTATTGATACTTCCTTGAAATGTCATTATATCCACTAATAGATGTATATGAGAAGGATTTATAAATGTACCATCTGATGATACGACATTTGTAAATTCTTCAATTAAAAATTCTCTTGTTGCCTCAATACCCATAATATGATATATTTCCCACATATTATTACTATGTATCGTTGAATGATCAATAAATGGTAATGAAAGTATGTCCAAAAAATTAGATCCTTCGGTCTGTATTAACCAATTATTGTCTACATACTGATAATGATAATCTTTAATATTTTTAATTCCACAAATTTCAATCTCTAAAAGTTTTGTTTTTACGATTTCTTCAAGGTATATCTCAATGTGATTTATATTATTTATAAAACTTGGAGCGACATCCTTATTAGGAACATTAATCTCTGAAGTGTTTATAAATATATCTAGTTGTCCGATATAAAGTGGAGAAATTACAACACATACATCCGAATAAATCGATTCAATTTTATCCTTGATTTTTGACATTGAAATCTTATATTTATACATTTTTTGTTTGTCCAATAAAAATGTGATGCCCGAATTATAATAACGAAATTGATTACTATACACAATTTCATAAGCACAAAACCAGAATTCTTCTATCCTGTCCTGAATAAATATTTTATCTGAAATCACAATATCATTTAAAGTATTATAAGCAATAGAATCACGTATTATATTTCTACATTCTCTTGGTGTTTGTATTTTATCCGTGAGATTGAAATAGAGGGTAGACATTTTAGGTTCTTTTGTTGCATTTAATAATTCTAAAAACCTAGGAACGCCAGTGACAACAGTTGCAACACATAAACCAGAAGAATGAAAAGAATTTAATGTTAATTGTGTTTGACGTTCACCGATACTTTGAGCACAAATAACTCCAACACCATCACCCGCTTGAATGATTGATTTCGAAAATTCTTTTTCAATTTCCCTTTTAATTATATCTATATTTTTAAATTCATCATGCACCTTTTCATTCCGCAGATCTTCTTTTACAAGAGATATAGTTTTCATAATGTATGAATTTTTTACATCTTTGGGTAAATAATTTGGATAAAGCGATGAAATATCTTTTAAAATATAATTAATTTCATCTTCCGATAAATTTCTCATTTTTTTTTATAAATTAATATTCATAAATATCAATTTTTTAGATTATAAATTTTTTTGAAACTATATTAAATAAATGACGACAATTCAAAAACTATTTGACACATATTTAGAAGGGTTTGCTCCACCTCAATGGATTAAAAAATTTATATTTTCGGATAAATATTTAAAAAGTACGGTATGTTATTACGACAAGGGAAATAAAAAAGAAGAAGTAGAACAATTATTAACATTACGAGAACCAGTCAATATTAATATGATACAATTATATCATGAGGATTTATTAATGGATTATTTTGGTTATAAAAAATCTGTTTACGATTCAAATTCTCCTAATATAGCCGTATATTGTTACACACCGATTAAAATAAAAACAATCAAGAGTAATATTCACGTTTTAAATGTCATTGGAGTTGCCCTTGATAATATGAAACAACCTGATTTTATCAGAATAGTGGAAAAAGGTCGGGATGAATATATTAAAATGGTATGTCTCGTGTTTAAAAAAATAAAATATTGTTTCATGACAAAGAATTTTAAAAGACTGGTATTGCATGGTTTTGGGCTTGGAAATTATGCCAAATATGCAACAATGTTAGGAATCGATGTTCACAAAGTTTTTCAGGTAGCCTTTAATGAAATATTTGCCGATATCAATCCTAAATGGGGTAAAGAGATTGTATTCAATAATATAGATATTATTGTTGATTATCCGGTGATACATCAAGATAAATATCTCGATGCGCTAATTTTGAAATACAGAAAAGAAAACCAATTAGAGCACACTCTATTTATTAATGCATGGGATCCATTTAGTATGATTGGCAATGGGAATGAAATGGATGATTCACTCGATGGCTATTTTGGAAGAATATCCGCCATGAGCATACTCGGATGGCCAATAACGAATAAACAATTATCTTATCAAGAAGTGGGGGATATAAATATTTATTATTCTGATACTTTAGATTACAAAGATCAATTATTTATTCAATTTCCTTTTGATATGATATGGGATAAAAATCAATTTGTCTACAGTACAAAGCAATTAATTCAAAAGGCTAAAAAATACAAAAAAACTAACGATTATGAAGAAAACGAACGATTAAAAGATTTCTTACAAAAACCTTTTGACATTTCAAAATTAAAAATACCACCCTTTGAGAATGATATTTTACAATGGTCTCTTGAAATGAAAAAATCTGTTTCCGATTCATGGACACTCACGACACTGACACTTTATGAATTCCCTAAACAATCACCTGAGAATATAGTTGATCTTAAAGACTATCCTTACAGGATCAATAACGAACAAGAAAGAATAAGCATTCCCTTTTTATATCATACACTCATGTTTACTGATCTTCAGGGTATTATGCTCAATACCGAATGGTTTCATCAACAAATTGAATACATAAAGAAATTAAAAGCGGATGACCAAAGGATATTGTATGATTATTCACTATCTCCGAATAAAGTCAACGATAGGAAAGCCAGGCTTCAAAAAATCATAATGGATAGTCCGCGACTTTTAAATCCAATCATCGTGTGGAGAGGTATTAATAAAAATTATTTTAAACAATACACCACAAAACATGGTGGAGACACATATGATAATAAATATTTTAATCATTTCCAATCGACTTCGATTGATCCGAATATCGCCTACAATAATTTTATGGGTTATCCTTGTTGTTTATGTCAAATGTTATTAATGCCTAATACCCCATGTTTATTTTTAGGAATAAGCGCATTAAGTTATGAAAGAGAAATCTTATTACCTCTCGATATTAAATTTAAAATCGTAGACAATACTGTCGATATAAAAAATTGTTATTACAAAACTAAAAATAAAATGATCCGTATGTATTCGATCGTATAAAAAAAATTAAAAAAACTTGCTTATAAATAGATAGATTTTTGATAAAAATGTATCCTTGTACAAATTTTTTACTTGCTATAGAAGCGAGAAATATTTTTTTTCCTCAATATGTTCTACCGTCTAATAATTTTTTTACTGGGGTTACGACTCGTGTTCCCTATCGTTATTAATATTTTACACTCTCAAAATTTTTTGGATAAACACTGAATTTTGTAAAATAATAAAATATTATATAGTAATAGAAGTCATGACATCAAAACCTACTTTAGATGATCTTCGAAATACATTGAACACTCAAAATTATACCGGCTATTCGAATATATTAGGTGTAATACAGAATACTCAAACAATTGATACCATTGCGAATTTAATCAATAATCCTAATGCAGTATTTTATATCCCGAATAATGATGCTCTGAAAAATGTAACATTATCAGATCTATCAGGTCCTAATGATATAATCAATATTATTCAAGATCATATAGTTGTTGGAAATTGTACATTATCAGGAAAAATATTGAATATTCCTGATAATTATTTGGTGGAAGCTTTTCAACAAACAAATCCGAATGGAAATCCGGGGGCCGGATTTCAGATTATAAACACAATTATTAATAATAATGTTGCTGCACCTTCTAATACATGCCCTAATTTAAACTTACCACAATAAAAAATTGAAATTATAAATTAAAAATTATATTTTATAAGAAATGATCAATATCAATCCACAAATAAGTGATCCTCAATATCGTTATAAAATGAATAAAATTAAAACTTGTTTAGAAAGCAGGGGGAATGGAATAAAAACAGTAATACAAAATCTAGAGATGGTCGGTAAAGATATTAAACGAGACCCTTTAGAAATTTTGAAATTTATTGGCTTGAACAAAGGATCCCAATCTTTTTTGGAGAATAAAAAATACATTTTAATGGGATCGTTCACAACCCATGAAATCCAAGAAAATATCTACAAGTATATCAAACTATTTGTTTTGTGTTCCAAATGCAAATTACCAGAGACAATGTACACCGTTTCTGATTCGGTTTTACACCAAAAATGTTCCGCCTGTTCAAATAGTTTTATTGTCGATCATAAGTTGTCTTCTTTTATCATCAAGAATGTGAAAGAAAACGATGCATCCATCGATGATTTTTAATGATAATGTCTGTTTTCGTATTGACCGTGTAAAAAATAATGCAATGAAGCCTGAGAATCAGTAAGATGATCAATATCCGGATTCTTTGACTTATAATCAATGGCATTAAAATCATCAGGTAACATTATTTTATATACTCTTTGCTCCTCTTGGCCGTGTAAAAAATAATGATTACTGATCTCTACATCATTCAAATGTTCTAAATCGGGATAAAACGATCGATAAAGGCTGGGATTGAAATCAGAGGGCAGGTGTAATTTATAACTTCGTTTTTCGTTTGGAAAATAGATTAAAAAATGTAATAATAATGATTGATATGACAAATTTATAAGGTCTGGATTTAATAATTTATATTCTTGAAAACAAAAATCTTGTGGAACAATATTATTTTTTTTAAGATAATCTATGGAAATATTTTTATAGTCTAGTTGTCGAGATTGAACGATACGATGTAAATCATTTATATTCAACCTACGATTGACTAGTAACTCAAAAGTTGATTGTTTATCGAATGTCAATTCATATAATTCACTAAATTCGTTACCCGTATTCAAGTTCAAATTATTATAAGAATGAACCATTTCCAAGTAATAATGAAATGAACGATATCGACCGTTCGCCTGTCCAATATTCGATCGTAATTTCCTTTGCAAATATTTTTTGGCGGATAAAATAATATAATGATTTATATGAATAGGAAGAGTAAACAATTTTTCTTGAAAGTCAAATATATAAACATTATCATTGATTCGTTTATCATTATCAATAATATGATGAACAGTACTAATGTATTTATAACAAGAGGGTTTAAATATAGATTTACCAAATTCATGATAATGATTTTCATGATAAATAAAATTATTTTGGATGGATCCTTTTGGCATATCGGTATAAAACGAGGAACCGAACATCAACCAGGGTATATATAAACGATCATAGGAATCATATTGTTCTAAAAACGATGATAAAGAAGTAAACTCTTTCATTATTATAAATTCATCAATATCGAGGCATAATAACCATTTCGAAAGATCATGATGCGATTTTAAAAAATAATTATAAAAATATAATTGCTTGTTCTCTCTTAATAATGAATAAAGATAAGCATCGTATAAAGGATGAATCGTAAATGTTTCTGCATCATAAAAATCAACATCAATAGTGAATATAGTAACATTGGGAGATTGAATCCATTTTGTGACTGGAATTTTACTCCTATCGTCAAAAATAAAAATATGATTGACGCCTAATTCTTGATAATATTCAATCCATTCTTGAATAATATGATCTTCATCGCGTACCATTGTCAATAATATTACATTATATGTCATTTTTTAGTGAAATCAATATTTTAAATTTTCAGGAAAAATATCTTTATTTATAGTAGGAGATGTTGCCACATGATTTCAATACTTTCACGTATAAATACCTTAACCCAGATTTACGAAACATGACGGATTCAGAACTAATGTATCATTATGAATATCATGGACGAAAAGAAAATAGACTCTATAATTTACAATTACCCA